>Ga0210395_10000072_pt1 | contig 85737 bp, 92 predicted proteins | sample IncBWH4OmetaG_FD_150861 | JGI IMG/M metagenome (GOLD analysis project Ga0210395, IMG submission 150861) | Forest soil microbial communities from Barre Woods Harvard Forest LTER site, Petersham, Massachusetts, United States - Inc-BW-H-4-O ...
GGAGCTTGCCGCGGCGCCCAGTGCCGCGCGCCTGCTATATCAGAGCGGGCGTGCCTTGGACGCCAAGGGCGATCTGAATGGCGCCAGGACTGATTTCGAGAAGGCACTTGCGGCGGGCTATCGGGCTGCGAATATCGATCTTGGCGATCTGGATACGGCGCGGGCGGCCATCCTCTATACGCAGGCCTGGAACGCAGGCGTATTGATCGGCGCCTTCAGACTCGGACAGCTGTACGAGCTTGGCGCAATGCCGGATGCCGCGCAGGCCTGGGCCTGGTATCAGAAGGGCGCGGACGCCGGCGAGCCGTCCTGCCTTGCACGTCTGGCCCTGCGCGATGAGGGTAGCGGGCAGTTGCTGCAGTCGTTCCGCTTCTATGCCGCCGCCGCCCAGGGCGCCAGTGATGAGGCCTGGCCGGATTCCGCCTGGGCGAACTGGCGCTATCACCGCGCGACGCTGGCGCGGGTCCTCGCTCAACAGGGCATGATGCAGGCAGTGGCTGATGCCTACCAGACCATGCGCGCGGCCGGGGCCACGCCACGGGGCAGCTGGCGGCGCAGACTCCAGGCACTTTTCACCTCAGGCTCTTGATGACAGGCGCGACACCGGGCGGTGCGGACACCCTGAAGATCTGGGAACGCTGGATCGGGCACATCGGCTATTTTTCCGAGGGCTTCGTTTATCTGCTCATCGGTGGCTTTGCGCTGCTTGCCGAGTTGCACCGGCGGCGGCAACCGAATGGTTCGCTGGGCGCGTTCGCTGAACTGGCGACCACGCCCTTGGGTAGGGCGCTGCTGGCGCTGCTGGCGCTGGGCCTGGCCGCATTCATTCTGTGGCAGCTGATAATGGCGGTAGTGGACCCGGAGTTTCGTCGCGAGCGCACCAGTGGACGCCGCCGGCTCGTGCGGCTGGGCCATCTGTTCACCGCCGTGCTGTATAGCGTACTGGTCGGGGAGGCCATCTGGCAGCTGCTTGGGTACAGTGCCCGTGATGCCGGCGAAGGTGCCCAAAGACGCTGGACCTTGTGGGCGATGCAGTTACCGCTCGGACGTTACGCGGTCGGCGCGGTCGGGGTTGGCATTGGAATTTTTGCATTGGCACAGTTTTACCGGGCCGTCACGTCGGACAAGACCAAGCGGGTCGATCTGCGTAAGACGCGGCTTCGGATTGCGATCAAGATCGCCGGAGCCTACGGGTATATCAGCCGCAGTGTGCTGTTCGGACTGGTCGGACTGTATCTGGTGGATGCCGCCTGGCGGTTCGATCCGCGCTACTCGGGCGGCTTTGCCGGAGCGCTGCACGCGCTTCAGCAGCGGCCGTACGGCAATTGGCTGCTCGGAACCGTGGCGTTTGGATTGATGTCCTATGGCGCGTTCCAGATCGTCAAGGAGCGCTACCGTCGGTTTTTCGACCATAGCGGTCGGCTCAGTCCACCATGAAGTGCTCATCTTCGGTCAATGCCTCATCCATGTGCCGGATGTCCGATGCCGTGAACCGCTCCAACGGCTCCTGCACAATGCTGCCGCCGAAACCGTGCATACACATGGCATCGATATCGGCAGCGCGGTGCTGGCAAGGCACCGTGGCAGCGACCACGCAGGCTTCATGCGCGACGATGGCAGGGCGCGCGCTCCTCCTCGGGCGTAACCGGCAGACAGGATCGCTTCATGGCACGGTGCCGGGAACGTGGACGGCCTCGCCGTGCTTCGGCGTCACCGAGCGCCAATCCGCCTCCGAGGCCACCTTCACGAAACCCTCCAGATCCGGCAGGCGCTCGATTTCCGAGGCCATGGCGGCCGGCTCGGTGCGCAGCTGTTCGCTGTGCGTCGTGGAGCGCAGCAATTTGAGCGGGCGCCGGCTTCTGGAGCGAGTGGTGCGAATGACTTCACGCTGGCCGATGAGCCTGGAGGCAAATTCCGAGGTGCCGCCGTGTTCGCTCGCTGAACAGCGCAGGATGAGCGTGTTGCCGCAGTTCTCGACGATGGTGACCGCGACACCGCGACCGTAAGTGCGCGAGACCTGCGAGATGGACTGGAAGCCCAGCACGCAGCGGCCACCGAACTTGCGCAGCCGTGCCAGGGCATCCTTCAGACCATCGATACGCTGATCGCGATTCATCTGACCTGCACGGAGAGATTTTATTGCAGCGCAGAAAATAGACCGCCATCGCGCGGGTGCAGCGGCTTCGGCAATTGTGGCGCGCGGGGCGGGATGGACCGCAACGGAGTGGCTCGTCTGTGGCAGCCGCCCGGCGCCCGTGCAGCACAGCGAACCAGGGCCTGAGTGGCTAGCAGCCCCTGGGACAGGTTGCCGTTGCCCAATCAGGTCATCGCATCTTCAGTCCTGGTTGCACCTCTAGCCGACCTTGGCAGGCCGAGCTGCGGCCAGAGCTCGGACATCGGCGGTTGTCAACGGCTTGCCGGCGATGCCCCACTCACCGCTCTTGACCTCCTCGATCACCGTCCAGGTGACCGGCCGCATTGCCTCGCCTTCAATGTCGACCATGGCGTCGGTGAGCTTGCGGATGATCTGGGTCTTTTGCTCGGCGGAAAAGACGCCTTCGATGACTTTGACATTGATGAATGGCATGACAGGTCTCCTTGGGTTGGCTGCTGCTCAGCGCTCGATACTCGATCTGCGCGGTGCGTTGCGTCCTGCCCTAAAGTCGCCCATAACTTCCCATTCGTCCGGGAGCCCGCAGTACGGCGATGCAGGCTGGCGCAGCGTCCGGCGGAGCTTGGATGTGTAGCGGATTGAGCCCAATATGCTCAAGGGTCGGTCTTTTGAGGCAACGATGACGGAGAATATTGCCAAAGCGATGCAGCGCGTGCGCGCAGTCCTGGCGCGCCGTCCGCAGGCAGGAATTCATTCCGATGAGCCGGCGATCGCGGGCTGGGATGAGGGCACGCGGGTCATTGTTCGCCATGCGAACGGCACGCAAATCACGACTGACATGCCCGTCGAACTTGGTGGGCAGGGGAACGAGGTCAGCCCGGGGTGGTTGCTCAGAGCCGGTCTGGCATCCTGCCTGGCAACACGCATCGCGATGCAGGCCGCCGCTTTGGGCATCCCGATCACGCGACTTGAGGTTCTAGCCAGGAGCACATCGGATGCACGGGGCCTGCTCGGCATGACAGGGGATCGTGGCGAACCGATCACCCCGGCACCATCTGAGGTGCACCTTGAAGTGAAAGTGGGCGCGCCCAATGTGGCGCCGGAGCGGCTTCAGGCCATGGTTGAAGACAGTTTCAGAAGTTCACCGGTCTCCTCCGCCCTCGAGACGGCGGTGTCAGTGGCCTTGCGCGTGGCTATCGATCCGGGCTGATGGACGCGCTCTCGGAAACCCTTCGGGTCGTGCGCCTGGTAGGCGCCATCTTCATCCAGGGCCGATTCAGTGCGCCTTGGTGTTACCAATCGCCGCGCGCGGATTCGGCGGCGCCCCTGCTCGAGCCCGGCGCCGAGCGGGTCGTGATTTTCCATCTCATCACCGAAGGTGAGTGCTTCGTGGAGATGGACTCACAACCGCCGGTGCGCCTCAGCGCCGGCGACGCGGTGGTCTTCCCGCAGGGGCATGCCCATCGCATGTGCTCGGAGCCCGGACTTCGGCCCGCGAAGGGTGCGCGGCTGGAGGATGTATTGTCCCGTCGGCCGCGCAAGCTGGTCTATGGCGGAGGCGGCCGAACGACGCGACTGGTGTGCGGATACCTGGCCTGCGACGCACGCTTGGCGCGGATGCTGCTCAGCGGACTGCCGTCGCTCGTGAAGGTGAGTGTGCGCGGGTCGAACGCCGGGATCTGGCTCGAAGCTTCCGTGCAATACGCATTGACTGAAGCACGTTCACCGCGTCCCGGCGGCGCAGGTGTGCTGGCGAAGCTGGCCGAGGTGCTTTTCATTGAAGTTCTGCGCCTGTACATGAACGAAGAGGATGCGGGTCGCTCCGGGTGGCTCGCCGCGGTTCGCGACCGCATTGTGGGAGCCGCCTTGACCCAACTGCACACGCGCCCGGCGCATCCATGGAAGCTTGAGACACTCGCTCGTGCGGCGGGAACTTCCAGGTCCGTGCTGGCGGAGCGCTTTCAGCTTCTGGTCGGAAGCGCACCGATGGAATACCTGACACAGTGGCGGATGATGCTGGCCGCCAATTTGCTCTGCTGTAGCAATGCGCCACTGGCGCGCATTGCCGAGGATATCGGCTATCAAACCGACACGGCGTTCATACGCGCTTTCCGGCGCGAATATGGCGTACCTCCGGCAGCATGGCGTCGTCAACAGTCCACTCGTCCGCAGGCGCGATGATTCGGCCGCGTTGAACGCGTGCACGGCGCCTCAGTGCATGATGAACAAGTTCGCCGCCTGCTGCACGTGCGCGGCGGCTTCATCACTGATGCCGGCAAGCACGGCGAGAAAATTCGGATTCTGCATGGCAGATCCCAGGAACGTCCAACGCAAGGCCTGATGCTGGACCTTCAGAAATTGACGGCGCTCATCCTCTGGCAATGTCCGACCGATGGTTCGCTGGAGCGATTCAAGGTCGATCTGCGACTGCTGCTTGAAACCCCCGTCGAGAAATGCGCCTATCTCGAAGTATTCCTGTACCGCAGTCGCAATCTGCTGTGCTGAGCTGCGTTCCGCGAGCGACCTGAGCACCAGGGCATCCAGCTTGGCGTGCTGCGCCTCCTCGATCCAATGGTGCTTGAGCAAGCTCTTGAACTGAGGATCCAGATCCTGGTTGTCCTTGATGCTCCCGAGGTAGTGGCCCTGCGACATCCATTCCAGGCCCAGGATGGCGATGGTGACCGCCAGGGGCCCATGCCCCAGAATCGCTCGGCAGATGTCCTCGGCGGGACCGATCAGACCGCATTGTGTGCCAAACGCGGCGTCGAACTCGCGCAGCATGCTGCTGAACATCTGGCGATGTTTTTCCTCCTCGCCGGCAAAGTGGCGCAGCGCCTGCGCGCGGAAAGGCTCCGCGGCCGCGCCGTCGTTGGCCTGCTCGGAGATGAACGGTACGACAAACGCTTCAACCAGCTCGAACAGCGCCAGGTAGCCGCGCGCCCGAATCTGATTGAGCTTGAGTTTTTCCGCCGGGCTAAGAAAACCGAGCGGCTCCGTCTGCGCATAGGTCTCGGGCAGAAAGGGCCGTGTGAAATCCAGTCGCCGGCCCTCGCCAATGAGATTCTCCAGGCGCCAGTTCACGCGCCGCGACGTCTCGAGTAGATGCTGGTAGGTCTGCGGCGCAGTCATGCTGGCGTTTCCAATTGTGGGCAACCGAACTTAATGGACAGTGCCTTTGCGCGTCGCAGCGAGCCGCACCTTCGGCACCAGCATGCCCACCGTCGCGCGGTACTGCCGGTAGCGGTCGCCGAAGTAGGCGATGAGATCGCGCTCTTCGAGCCAAATGCCAACGAAGATATAGCCGGTCGTGGCCACCGCAAAGAACAGGTGCCCCAGGCTCATGCGCGGCGCCGCCCAAAAGGCGAGGATGAAGCCGGCATAGATCGGGTGGCGCAGCCACTTATAAAGGAACGGCGCCACAAATTCCGGCTCCGGGAGCTGGCGGCCGAGCAGGCGGGCGAAACCCTGACTCAAGCCAAACAGGTGAAAATGGCTGATGAGAAATGTGCTCAGGAGCACCAGACCCCATCCGCACCAGGAGACCACCAGCAGCGCCTTGGCGGCGATCGGGTCCTCGATCAACCAGACCGACTGCGGCAGCGGTCGCCACTGCCAGCACAGCAGCGCGAGCGCGACACTGGCAAACAGAACGAAGGTGCTGCGCTCGATGTCCCGCGGGACGATGCGCGTCCACAGGCGCTTGAAGCCTGGACGCGCCATGACGCTGTGCTGTACCGCAAATAGCCCCAGCAGCCCGGCATCGATCAGCAGCGATCCGGCAAGGGAGCCACCGGTGCCGGAGTCGATCGACTTGGGCACCATCAGGTTTTCGACGAAGCCAATGGCGTATAGGAACACGCCGAGGAAAAACCCGTACACCAGGACGCTGTAGAGTGCCGCCAGTAGTTTGCGCATCACCGTCTCCTCAGTTGTTGGCAGTCAGCGGATCGATGATCTGCGGAATTTCGACGATGCGCGTGATGGGGATTCCGCTGAGCTCCGCGTGCTTGCGGATCACCTCTTCATCTGCGGCGAGATAGATGCAGAAGGTCTTGTCGCCCGCCACGTAGCTGTGCTGCCACTGGATACCATCGCCGATCTGCTCGATGGCCCGATTCGAGGCGCGAGCGGCGCCGCACAGTTCCACGATCGACATGCCGCCCACGCCCGGAATGTCGCGCTCGATCAGGTATCGCCGCAGTTGCGCCATGGTCTTTCTCCTGTTGGCGGGATTCTCGGCCGCGTGGAACCTCGGGTAAAGCTAAACGTTCTTGCCATAACTAAAGAAAAACTTTAGCGTATCCCCATGTCGCTCACCCATCTCAAGTCCCTGCAGGCGCTGGAGCTTGCGTTACGACTGGGGTCGCTCCAAGCCGCGGGGAGCGCGCTGTGGATAACGCCTGCGGCAGTTGGGCAGCGCATCAAGGCTCTGGAGGACTATCTCGGCATCGATCTGGTGGTACGCGGCCGATCGGGGCTGCGGCCCACTTCGGAACTATCGGGCGCCCTTGAGCACCTGCGGACTGCATTTCAGGAGCTGGAGACCGTGTCCACGATCCTGAACCTGCAGCGCGGGGACGAGATCCACATTGCGGCCACGTCGGACTTCGCCGACTTCTGGATCCGGCCGCGCATTGGCAGGTTCAGGACCGAGCACCCCCACGTTCTGTTCTGCATCAACGGCGAGGGAGATGCCCCGTTGCGCATCGGTCAGGCCGATTGCGAAATCAGCTTCGGGCCGCAGCGACCCAGCGCCCGCGACGACATACTGTTTCGAGACTTTGTGTTGCCGATCAGCTCCCCGGAAAACACCCGCCGTATTTCGAGCGTGGCGTTGCGGGATCGTCTCGAGGGATTCCCACTCTTGCATCTCGATTTCTACAAGGAGGATCCGAGCGCGCCCAACTGGGCCAGTTGGATCAAGACACAGCGGCTCAAGCGTACGGAACCCAACCGGGGAATTCGTTTCCAGCGCATCAAGCCGGCCCTGGAGGCGGTGCGGGCGAACGCCGGCCTGACAATCTGTGGGTTGGCACTGATTGCGCCGCATGTCGACGACGGCACGATCAGCCTGCCGTTCCCGGTGTCGACCGGACAATGGACGGATCACGCCTTTCAGGCGCGCTTTCGTGCCGACGCTCTACTGCGGCCGCAAGTGAAGCGCTTTCGCGAATGGCTCGTGGCTCAGTCTGCCGGCACCCGCGATTGGCTGTTACGGCAAGCTCAAGCCACCAAGGCGGCCGCAGCGGCGGCGAACACGAAGGCTGGACGGGTGCCCCGTCGGCAGCGTGGTCGACAGCGCGTTGGCACGCCTGAAAAGGGGAATTGATCCGGAGGCGGGACGGCACCGTCCGATGCAACGCAGCATCACTGACCAGTATCTAAATCAGTCAGTTGGCGAGCGCAGGTCCGCGGGTAGATTACCTGAGTTGATCCTAGGTGATGCTGATTTGGAAACCAAGCTGGAAACACCGCTGGCCGCCTTCAGTTCTTGCCCCGATACTATTGGTGACAGGTGGCGTAAGGTCGGAAATTCAATTGATCTTCGTGAGGAGAGATTGAATGAAGTGGTCACGACTCGACAACCGTAAATTCACGAGAATTTTGCCATCACTGATCTGCAGTGTTTGGTTCGTCGCTGCTCCTCAGTTCGCAGCGGCGCAGTTCAAATCCTGGGTCATGGCCAAGCTCCCCGACACACCGGAGGGCCTCGGACTTGATTCGAAGGGGACCGTCTACGCAGCCCTCCTGCATATCGGCGAAGTCGTCGCGGTCAAGGAAGACGGCAGCTACGATCACGTCGCCTGGGTGCCGTCGCGCGAGGAGAGCGGCAAGGGCGAGTTGATCGGACTCGACGTCGACAAGAATGACAACATCTACGTCGCCTATACCGCCCACTCGAAATATGACCTCCGGCAGGATCTCGGCAATCCATTCCATCCGGCTTGTCGGGACGCCACCGTGACCCGCACTGGGGTCTACAAGATTGAGGCCAAGACGAGAAAAGTGACGGCGCTCGCGACGAAGGCAGAAGGGTGGCCTTTCTGCTATCCGGATGATGTCGCTATCGATTCAAACGGCACCATATATATGACGGATCTTACCTATTCCGGGATCTGGAAGATCTCTCCTGATGGAAAGAAGGTGGCTCTGTGGTCGGCGCATCCTCTGCTGAATTGGTCGCCTAAGCCCTATTCTGGTCTCCCGCTGGGAGTCAACGATCTCGTCCTCGACAAACAGGAGAAGAACATCTACGCCGTCACCGACGGCGACCCCATGGTGCTAAGAATTCCCATCAACGACGACGGGACTGCCGGTGATCCCGTGGCGCTATCGTCTGGATTTTCCGCCTTCGACGGCATCGCGCTGGACGGCAAAGGCGATATCTACGTCTCCGAGATTTTGCTAAATCAGATCTGGGTTCTCTCGCGCGACGGCTCCCAGCGCTTCCTGATTGCGACCAAGCAGAATGCGCCGCTGGACAACAACACGAGTCTGATCCTGCGTGGAGATGTTTTGTGTACTGCCAACCTCGGCTTCGCCCATAGCCGCCCCGAAGACGCGGACCGGACGATCGTCTGCATGAAGGGCTTCCCGGTGCCAAAATAGTTGCGGCGCGACGTCCCCCCGATTTTGAGTAGCACGCGGCTTAGGTTGCAAATCCGGGTGAGGTTGGTCGGTTTTTCAGCTCAGCACGGCGGCTGCGACCAATTTGCTGTGTCGTACCAGCCAGTGCCCACCACTCAAACCATAGTTTCAGCCGCGAATTCTTTCTTTGCTCACGGGCACAAGAGTTGATTCGACGCTCGAACTCCATGTTTCTGCACCAATTCCAGCGCAAATTTCAGGGTCGCGGACATCAAGACGTTTCAATCTGAGTGGTTACGCAACCACTGGAATTTTCAAGGTATTGGTGGCCAGGGGTGGAATTGAACCACCGACACGCGGATTTTCAGTCCGCTGCTCTACCAACTGAGCTACCTGGCCGCCCTTGGGAAGGGCGCGTATTAAACCGGCCCGGCGGGCGGCCCGTCAAGCGGCAAACTGGCGTAAGTCATTGATTTTTGCTGAGGGGCGGCGGTCAGCCGGGTTCAGGGGGCTTGTAGCCCTCGGGTTTGGTGGATCCCTCGCCGAAGAAGAACTTCTCCATCTCCCCTTCCAGGAACTTGCGCGCCTTCGGGTCCACCGGGGTCAGCCGGTACTCATTCATCAGCATGGTCTGATGTCCCAGCCACTTCGCCCAGGCCTCCTTGGAAACGTTCTCAAAAAGACGTTGCCCCAGCGGCCCGGGATAGGGTTGGCGATCGAGGCCGGGGGCCTCGCGCTTCAGATACACGCACTGGACCATTCGGGACATTCAGATTTCCTTCGCTAGACGTTCCAGCAGGGTCTTCATCGGGGCCGGCAAGCCGATGCTGGCGGGGTGCCGCGCGTCATACCAAAGGCTGTCGGGCGCATCCCTGACACCCGAAGGTCCTGGGCAGCGTACCAGCCAGGGGGTGATGGTGAGATCGAAATGCGTAAAAGCATGTTCGATCGCGGGCAGTTCGACCGCTTCGCCGCGCAGGCTTTGCCGCGCGAAGCCGCGCGCCTCGACCGCGCTGTCGAAGGCGGGCGCGGCCCACAGGCCGCCCCAGATTCCGGCCGGGGGTCGCTGGCGCAGGAACACGCTGCCATCGGGACGCAGGGCAAGAACCATATGCGTGTGGCGGGCGGGCCGGGCCGTGCGTTTGGATCTGGGACTGGGCAGCTCATGCTGGCGGCCGGTGGCCCGGGCGACGCAGCCCTCCGACACCGGACAATGCATGCACAGGGGATTTCGGCGCGTGCACAGGGTCGCGCCCATGTCCATGATGGCCTGGGTGTAGGCGGCGACTTCCTGGTCGGGGGTGCACGCCTCGGCCCGGCTCCACAGCAGTTGAGTGGTGGCCCGATCCGTCGGACCCCCCTCGATGCCGAAACAGCGGCTGAGCACGCGACGCACATTCCCATCCATGATGGGATGTCGCTGGCCCTGGCTTAAGGCCAGGATAGCGCCCGCGGTGGAACGTCCTATCCCGGGCAGGCTTGCGACGTCCTCAAAGCGGGTTGGGAACTCCCCGGCGAACTCATCGCGGATGCGGATGGCGGCCCGGCGGAGGTTGCGGCCGCGCGCGTAGTAGCCCAGTCCCGTCCACAGGTGCAGCACCTCATCGAGGGAGGCCGACGCCAGGGTCACCGGGTCGGGAAAGCGCGCCATGAAGCGCTGGAAGTAGCCGATGACGGCCGCGACCTGGGTCTGCTGCAGCATGATTTCCGAGACCCAGACCCGGTAGGGGGTGCGGTTCTTTTGCCATGGCAGGTCATGGCGGCCATGGCTGGCCTGCCAGGTCACCAGGGCTTGGGAGAATGCACTATTTGAGTTCATGACCAGGTCGCTGCGCCCTATCTTAAGGCAGTCCGGCGCACAGTAAGGGCGCATACGCTATCGTAGCGGCTGTGATGATGCCGTACGATGAAATGCTGGATGCGAATCAGGCGCCGCGTCCGCACTGCCGGCCGTATCAGGCGTGGCTGGCCGGACAGAGCGCGGACGTCCTGGCGGCCAAGCGCGCCGAGGCGGATGCGATCTTTCATCGCGTCGGCATCACTTTCGCCGTCTACGGTGAAGGCGGTGACACCGAACGGCTCATCCCCTTCGACATCATTCCGCGGATCATTCCTCAGGATGAATGGCGCACGCTGGAGGCGGGACTCAAGCAGCGCGTGCGCACGCTCAATGCCTTCATCCACGACATCTACCACGAGCAGAACATCCTCAAAGCCGGGGTGGTCCCCACCGAGCACATTCTGTGCAATGCCCAGTACCGCCCGGAGATGCAGGGCATCGATGTGCCGGGTGGCATCTATGCGCATATCGCCGGCGTCGATGTGGTGCGTTCCCATGATGGCGCCTACCGCGTGCTCGAGGACAATCTGCGCGTCCCCTCGGGCGTGTCCTACATGATCGAGAACCGCCGCATGATGATGCGGCTGTTCCCTGAGCTGTTCGCACAGCAGTCCATTGAACCGGTGGGTCACTACCCGGATGTTCTGCTGGAGAACCTGCGCAGTGTCGCGCAAAGCGCGGTGTCCGATCCCACGGTGGTGGTGCTGACGCCGGGGGCCTTCAACAGCGCCTATTTCGAACATGCCTTCCTCGCCCAGCAGATGGGCGTGGAGCTGGTGGAGGGACTGGACCTTTTCGTTCGCGATGAGATGCTGTTCATGCGCACCACGCGCGGCCCGCAGCGTGTGGATGTCATCTACCGCCGCGTGGATGATGATTTTCTGGATCCCCTGGCGTTTCGCGAAGATTCGATGCTGGGCGTGCCTGGGCTGCTGACGGTCTATCGGGCCGGCAACATCACCATCTGCAACGCCATCGGCACCGGCATTGCCGATGACAAGTCCATCTATCCCTACGTGCCGGACATGGTGAAGTTCTACCTGGGTGAGGAGGCCATCATCCAGAACGTCGAGACCTTCGTGCTGCGTAACCCGGTCCACCTGGACTATGTGCTGGCGAACCTGCCACAGCTGGTGGTCAAGGAAGTGCATGGCGCCGGCGGCTACGGCATGCTCATCGGACCTGCCGCCACCAAGGCCGAGATCGAGGACTTCCGGGCGCGCATCAAGGCCCATCCGGAGCGCTACATTGCGCAACCGACGCTGGCGCTTTCCACCTCGCCGACCTTCGGCGCGAGCGGCATCGGGCCGCGACACATCGACCTGCGGCCCTTCGTTCTGTCCGGCAAGGACATCACCATCGTTCCGGGGGGCTTGACGCGCGTGGCGCTGCGCGAGGGTTCGCTGATCGTCAACTCCTCACAGGGCGGCGGCACCAAGGACACCTGGGTGCTGGCGGGCTTGGGTCTGTAGATGCTCAGCCGCACCGCCGATCACCTGTACTGGATGTCGCGCTACCAGGAGCGCGCCGAAAGCACGGCGCGCATGCTCGATGCCCATGCGCGCCTGAGCCTTCTGCCACGGCCGCCCGAGGCGGTGCTTCAGGGCTGGTCCGCGACGCTGGTGTCGCTGGGCATGGATGAGGCCTACCAGGACCGTCATGAGGTGGTGACGGCGCGCTCGGCCTTCGATTTCCTGGCCTTTGATACGGGCAATCCCGGCAGCATCGTCTCCTGCATACGCGCGGCACGTGACAATGCCCGCGCCGTTCGCGGCACCATCACCTCGGACCTTTGGGAGACGGTGAACGCCACATACCTTGAGTCCCGTTCCTTCAGCGGTGCGGGCCCCGAGGCGGCACGACACGAGTTCCTGGAATGGGTGAAGTACCGTTCGCATCTGGCGCGCGGGGTCACCATCGGCACCATGCAGCGCGATGAGGCGCTGTGCTTCACCCGCATCGGCACGGCGCTGGAACGGGCGGACAACACCACCCGCATGCTCGAGGCGCGTTGGCGCGACCCTGGTGGCCAGGGCGAACGTCTGAACGAGGAGGCCAGCGAGTGGGGCGTGCTGCTGCGTGCCATGTCGGCCTTCGAGGCCTACCGGCGCATCTGTCGCACGCAGGTGACTCCCAAGCAGGTCACCGAATTGCTGTTGATGCGGGATGATGTGCCGCAGGCCGTGCACCGCTGTCTTGCAGAACTGGAACAGGAACTGAAGACCGTCGCCAACAACCGCTCCGGTGAGACGCTGCGTCGCGCCGGTGAACTGCACTCGCAGTTTCACTACGGTCAGTTTGATGAACTGGCCGCCGATGGCATCACCCCGTTCCTGGATCGCTTCCAGCAGCGGCTGCGGGACCTTGGACAGCGCATCGCCGAGGACTTCCTGGTCCCCTTGGGGGCCGAATGACGCGCCTTCGCATCCAGCACAACTGGGAATACCGCTATCCGCATCCCTTGAAGTACAGCGCGCAGGCGCTGCGGCTGACCCCGCGCCGGGACAATTCCCAGCACGCGCTCAGCTGGACCCTGCATGCGCCTGGGCGGCGGACCGAAAGGCTCGATGCGCACGGCAATATCACTCACCTGCTCACCCTCGAGGAGCCGCATCGGTTCATCGAGGTGGTGGTCACCGGCCTGGTGGACATCGGCTGGACCGAACAGGCGCTGCCGCATGAGGGGCCGCTGTCGCCCCTGGCGTACCTGGCCAGTACCGCACTGACCCGGCCGACCCCGGAATTGACGGAACTGGGGCGGGCCCACCGGCCCCAGAATGGTGCGAACTGGGAGTGGATCACCCAACTGGGCCGCGAGGTGCGCGAGCGACACCCGGCGCAAGCCCCGGCCGTGGACATCTCCCATGCCTACCTTGCCTGTTGCCGCGCCGCGGGGGTGCCGGCACGCTTTGTCAGCGGCTATCGCCAGATCGACGATGAGCGCTCTGACCGCAGTGCCTGGGTGGATATTTGGAGTACGTCTCAGGATGGATGGGTCGCACTGGACGTGGACCGCCTGGAACCGGCACGATCGCGCCATTGCCGGCTCGCCGTAGGACGCGATTACCTGGACGCGGCGCCCGTACGCATCGCGCGCCAGGGAGAGTCGGTGGAAACCTTGAGGATCCGCGACCAATGACATACTGCGTCGGCATGCTGCTCGACACCGGCCTGGTCTTCCTGGCTGACTCCCGCACCAGCGCGGGCGTCGATCAGATCAACAGCTTCCGCAAGACCACTGTGTTCCAACGACCCGGTGACCGGGTCATGGTGCTGCAGGTGGCCGGCAACCTCGCCATCACCCAGGCGGTGGTGACGCTGCTGCGCGAACACGAGAACAGCACCACCAAGCCCAGCCTGGATCTTCAGTCCTGCGCCAACATGTTCGAGGCGGCGCGCTGCGTGGGCGAGGCGCTGCGTGAGGTTCATCGGCGCGATGCCGCCTCGCTCGCCGAGTTCGGCGTCGAGTTCAACGCCAGCATGATCCTCGGCGGCCAGGTTCGCGGCGAGGTGCCGCGCCTGTTCAGCATCTACTCGGCGGGCAATTTCATCGAGGCGCTGCCCGAGACCACCTATTTTCAGATCGGCGAATCCAAGTACGGCAAGCCCATCATCGATCGGGTGATCCGCCGCAGCAGCAGTTTGAACGAGGCCACCAAGTGCGCTCTGGTGTCGATGGACTCGACCATCCAGTCGAACCTCTCGGTGGGTCTGCCGCTGGACCTGGTCATCGTGCGCCGCGACCAGTTCTGCGTGGCACGACACATGAGCATCGATTCGGAGAACGTGTACTTCCGCGGCATCCGCTCACGCTGGAGCGCCGCGCTGCGCGAGGCCTTCGTCGAGTTGCCCGATCCAGACTGGCTGTCGGACCGGACGCTGGATCGTTCAGCGGACCGACCTGCGAGCGCCACGGTCACCAAGATCCAAGGCAGCTGAGCCGACCCCCCGGCTCTTTTCATGAAGGCTCTGCGGTCATTCGCGGCCATTGGGCTGGCCGCGCCGCCGGTGTGGGGCTGCACCTATAACAAGCAAGCCATCCGTCCCGCCGATCTTCTGCAGCACTCCGCGGGCCGGAGCCTGGTGCTGCTGTCGACCTCCTCTGCTGCGCAGAACGTCCTCTTTGCCAAGGCCATCGTCATTTTCAGGGTGGATAAGGACGGCAGGAGAAACCCCGTCATCACCTATGCCATCAACAGCCCATGGGAACAATCCGATATCCCCCAGGACAACACCAACCTGCGTTGGGTGGCACTCGAACCCGGTGATTACGGCATCGAGATGGGGATCATGAATCCGCATGTCTGCTTCATCTCCGGCCCGGAATTTTATTTCAGGCTGGGCGCTTCGCAACACGCATATCTGGGCAACTTTCACCCCGATGCGGCGAGCATTCATGTGTCGAACACCCTGGAGCGGGATGTCGCGTATTTTCAAGCGCATGCCGCCGGTGCAGATGGAATCACCTTTACGCGATTGCCATTGGAATTGAGGTCCATCACCTACGGGTGCAAGGCCAACGGCGCGCCCCCCGTTCAGGTGTTCATGGATCGCTGATCAAAGGCGCTGCCATGGCCAATCCTTGCTGTCGCGCCGTTTGCTTTGCGGATGATGGTGCTTAGTGCGCAGCATGCGCCACCCAACTGCCGGACCGCGAAGTACGCAGCAGGCTTGCGAACACCAGCACATGGCTCCAAAGCAGCAGCGGCACGGCAAGTGTCGGGATGAACCAGGCGGCGCCCAGTGATGCCGGGTCGATCACTACGCCGATGGTGCCCTGATAGAACGCGAATAGCAGGTCGGCACAACCCCAAAGGCAAAATGCCCAGATCGCGAGGCGTGCCTGGCGGCCGGCTCCGAGCATCAGCGACACCCAGGCCAAGCCCAGTGCGATGAGATCGCCGTAGGCGGCGGGCGCAGCAAACGCCGTCTGCAGGTTTTTCCCGACCACGCCCGGCACGAGCAGCGCCAAGCCGATGTAGCGGAACAGATGCAGATGCAGAATCGGTCGCACCGCAGCGTGCAGCGGCAGCTCACGCATGCGTGGCCACACATAGTTGCGAGCGACCGCTCCCCATGCCAGCAGGCCCAGGGCAATGCTGCCGGCAAAGGGAATCAGGGTGGCGAGGTTTCTGGCAGGCTCCATTTCCTTCTCCAGTGTTGATGCTTGCATATCGCAAGTAATACCTTGCATTTTGCAAGTATGCTGGCTAAAGTCAAGCCATGAACGGCAAAGCTGGTGTTCGTCCGCGCAATCCGCCGCGCCCGGCTCACGGCGCAAAACGTCGCTCGGTGTGCCCGGTCGCCTGCACCCTGGATTTGATCGGCGACAAGTGGACCTTGCTGATCGTTCGGGACCTGCTGGGCGGCAAGTCGCACTTCAAGGAATTCCTCGCCTCTCCGGAAAAAATCGCCACCAATATTCTTGCCGAACGCCTCGGCCGCCTGGCCGCCAATGGCCTGGTGGAACGCTATCCATCCAGCGATATCAGCGGCCGGGAGGCGTATCGATTGACCGAGAAGGGACGATCACTGCGTGCCGTGATGGCGCCGATCAAGGCCTGGGGCCTGGATCACATCACCGGCACAGAGGCGCGGATGCAGGTGCCGGGCTGAGTGCCGCGACCGGATCAGTCGCGCGAGCGGCTGGCGTACCACTTCAATGCGTACTGCAGCAGCTGCGCATTGGTGGCGAGATTGAGCTTGCGCTTCAGACTCTGGCGATGAGATTCCACGGTCTTGACGCTGACGTTCAAGGATTCGGCTGCCTGGCGCGATGACAGGCCGCGGCCGATCAGGCTCAGGACCTGCAGTTCACGATTGCTCAGGCGGCCGACGGGATCGGCGAGGTCGTCCGCCGCATCGCCGTCGCGGCCGAGCCGGCGGGACATGGCGTCACTCAGGTAGACGCCCCCGCCCAGTACCCGTCGCAGCGCGACCAGCAGTTGGTCGTACGCGGCCTCCTTCATAATGTAGCCGCGGGCGCCGGCGGCCAGCAGGCGCTCGGCGTAGATGGCCTCATCGTGCATGGACAACACCAGCATGGGAAGTTGCGGGCGCTGCGCGTGCACCTCGCGTACCAGGTCCATGCCATCGCCCTGGGCGAGGGATACATCCACGATCATGACGTCGGGATTTACCACGCGCAGGGCGGCGCGGGCCTCCCGATCACTCTGGGCCTCCCCGCAGACCATCAGGTCCGGCTCTGCGTCGATCATGGTTTTCAGGCCGTGCCGGACGATGGGGTGATCATCCACGATCAGCACCCGACGTCGGTCCCCGGCCGGGCGCCCCAAGCCCGTCTTTACGCCATCTGTTTCATTCATTTTCTATAGCGTGGCCAGCAGCGGTCTGCCGCCGGCGATGCGCCATAGTGCCATACGACGCAGCCGTGCGTTTACCACTTCACGACAGGCGGGAGACTCATCAGATAGGCTTCGGGATCGGCATCGGTGGCGAAACCAAATTTGGTGCCCCGGTCATAGACCAGATTAAACTCGACATACCGGCCACGCTTGAAAAGCAGCTTTTCCCGGGCGGCCTCATCAAAGGCGGTGCGGAAGCGCCGCTGCACCAGCGTGGGATAGACGCTCAGGAAGGCCTCGCCGACGGCGCGCACGAATGCGAAGTCGCGTTCTAATTCGCCGCTGGCCAGGTCATCGAAGAAGATCCCGCCCACGCCGCGCGGCTCCTGGCGATGGGGCAGGAAGAAATAGCGGTCGCACCAGGCCTTGTACTCGGCGTAGGCGTCGGGGCGATAGCCGTCGCAGGCGCCACGCAGGGCCGCATGGAAATCCGCGGTATCTTCATCGAAGGCAAAGGTGGGCGTGAGGTCCGAGCCGCCGCCGAACCAGGCGCGGCTGGTGGCCAGATAGCGCAGATTCAGGTGCACGGCCGGAACATACGGGTTGGACATATGCGCGACGAGTGATATGCCGCAGGCCGTGAAGCGCCCTTCGGACTCGCTGGCCCCGGCCACCTGGGCACGGAACTGCGGCGCAAAGGAACCCCAGACATGACTGGTGTTCACGCCCACCTTCTCGAACACCTCCCCGCGCAGCAACCGGCTCTCGCCCCCGCCCTGCAGGCGATGCCCCTCGGGCTTGCTCCAGGGCCGGACGCTGAAACGCGCCTTGGGTTCGAAGGCCTCGAAGCGGGCGCAGATGCGCGCCTGCAGGTCGCTGAACCAGGCCGCCGCGGTCGGCGCAAAGGCGTCGCTGCTCACGCCGCCCCCCGGGTTGAGCGAGCGGTGCGCGTGTGCACGTGATCGATGAGGCGCGCGACGGCATCCGGATCCGTATCCGGCCAGATGCCATGTCCCAGGTTGAAGATATGGCCCGGTCCCGGGCCGGCTTCCGCCAGGACGATGTCGATCTGGCGCTTCAATTCCTCCGGCTCCGCAAACAGCGCCGCCGGATCGAGATTGCCCTGTACGGCCTTGTCGGGCCCCAGGGTGCGGCGCACCGCGCCCAGTGGCGAACGCCAGTCGACACCGATCACATCCACATCCAGCGCCCTGACCTCTTCCATGAGCGCCGATCCCTGATTGGCGTAGTAGATCAAGGGCACGCCCAGGGTGCGCAGCTGACTCAAGGTGCGCTTTGCGCCACGCAGCGCGAACTGCCGGAACTGCGGCGGTGCCAGCAGGCCCGCCCAGGACTCGAACAGCATCAGTGCCTGCGCCCCGGCGCGCGCCTGGGCGGCAAGGTAGGCGGCCATGGCATCGGCCAGGTGATCGATCAGCGCCGTTGCGGCCTCGGGCTGGTTGTAGAGGAAACTGCGCGCAATGCCGAATTCCTTGGAGGGCTTGCCGCTCACCAGGTAGCACAGCAGGGTGAAGGGCGCGCCGGCGAAGCCTATCAGCGGCACGCCGCGTGGCGCATTGGCGCGCACCAGCTTCACCGCATCCAGCACGAACGGCACGTCGCGCTCGGGCATCAGCGCGGGCAGCGCCTGGACCTGCTGCAGGGTTCGAATGGGGCTCGCCACCACCGGGCCGGGTTCGAAAGTCAGCGCCACACCCATGCCCTGCAGCGGCGTCATGATGTCGCTGAACAGGATGGCCGCATCCAAAGCGAAGCGCTGCACCGGCTGCAGCGTGACTTCGGCGGCCAGCTCCGCGCTGCGGGTCAGGGTGACGAAGTCCACGCGTGCGCGCAGCTCGCGGTACTCGGGCAGGTAACGTCCCGCCTGGCGCATCACCCATACCGGCGTGTGCGCGACTTCCTGGCGGCGGCAGGCCTTGATGAAGATGGTGTCGGCGTCGCTCATTTCAGCCACCCGGACATCTGCGGCGCGAAATACGAAAGGATCAGGTCGGCCCCGGCGCGCTTGATGCCGACCAGAGTTTCCAGCGCGGCGGCGCGCTCCTCGATCCAACCGCGTTCGGCGGCCGCCTTGATCAGGCTGTATTCGCCCGAGACCTGGTAGGCCACCACCGGGACGTTCACCGCCTCGCGCACCCGGCGAATCACATCCAGGTACGGCCCGGCCGGTTTGACCATGACCATGTCGGCGCCCTCCTCCACATCCAGCAGCACCTCGCGCAGCGCTTCACGCGCATTCGCCGGGTCCATCTGGTAGGAGCGCCGATCGCCGAAGGCGGGGGCCGAATCGGCCGCCTCGCGAAACGGTCCGTAGAAGGCCGAGGCATATTTGGCGGCGTAGGACACCACCGGTGTTGCGTCAAACCCCTTGTCATCCAGCAGCTCGCGGATGGCGGCGACGCGCCCGTCCATCATGTCACTGGGCGCCACGGCGTCGGCGCCGGCGCGCGCATGATTGAGGGCGACCTCGGCCAGGGTTGCGATCGAGGAATCATTGTCGATGCTGCCATCGGGCAGCACATGGCCGCAGTGGCCGTGATCGGTGGCGCTGCACAGGCAGACATCGGTCCACACCAGAAGCTGCGGGCAGGCCGACTTGATGCCCGCGATGGCGCGCGGCACCAGGCCCTGCGGATCCAGGAATGCCGACGCCTGCGGATCCTTCTGATCCGGCGCGCTGAACAGGATGATGGCGCGCACGCCGCTGTCGGCCACCTGGCGCGCTTCTGGGATGATTTCATCCACCGAGAACTGCGACACCCCGGGCATGCTGGAGACCGGGTGTCGTACCTTGCTGCCCGGCACGATGAACATCGGGTATACGAAATCGGAGACGCTCAGTTCGGTCTCGCGCACCAGGTCGCGCCAGCCAACGCTCTGGCGCAGGCGGCGGGGTCTTGCGGTCGGAAAACGCATGGTCATGCTCTCGTGTGCATCAATCGTAGGGTGGTGTGGGCCATGCCGGTGAGGGTCGGCGGCGTGGCGAGTACGCTGGGATAGCCGCGTGCGGCCAGAGCCTTGCCGGTGGTCGAACCCAGGGTGATGGCGGTCGCGCCCTGCAGCAGGCGGTCGAAGTCAGTGGACCCCAGGGCCCGGTCAAGTTCGGTCACGGCCGAAGGGCTGGTGAAGGTCACCGCGCCTATGGCGCCGCGCTCGAGCCAGTCGTGACAGGCCTTCACATCCAGCGGTGCGGCCTGCGTGGCGTAGGCCTCCACCTGTGTGACCTCGGCCCCGGCGGCGGTCAGCCCCGCACGCAGTGTCGGCAAGGACCGCGATCCAGCCGGGAACAGCACGCTGGCCCCGGGCTTGAGCTGCGGGACCAGCAAGGCCACCAGTCCTTCGGCGCTCTGGTCCTCCGGCACTGCCTTGACGGTCCAGCCCGCTGCCTCAAGCGCCTGCGCGGTGCGCACTCCCACCGCCGCGATGTTGAGGTAGGCCGGCGGCACCGGCACGCGCGCAATCACTTCGTTGACGGCATGCTGGCTGGCGAACACCACCCAGTCGAATCGATTCAGGCGACGCAGCGCCTGCTCCAGGGGTACGGCATCGGCGGCCGGCCCGATGCTCAACACCGGCCAGCCCAGCACCGTCAGGCCCAGGGCGCGCAGCTCGCGGCTGAGGGGGCCATCGGTGGGTTCATCACGGGTCACGACCACCGCCGCGTTCATGTGCGTTGCCGGGCAATGATTTCGGCCGCGCCGCGTGCCAGCAGCTGCTCGGCCAGGCGCACGCCCAGCGCCGCCGCGCTGGCCAGTGGATTGGCGCCAAGCGGCGCCTGATCCTGATCATCCAAAGATGCGGCGCCATCCAGTGCACAGACACTGGCCTCAAGGTGCAGCTGCTGCTGCTGCACAGTGGCCAGCGCACCCAGCGGCACCTGGCAACCCCCCTCCAGTCGCCGCAGCAGCGCGCGCTCCGCGGTCACCGCCAGGCGCGTTGCGGCGTGATCGAGCGCGCGCAGCCATTGGCAGGCCGCTGCATCGCCCGAGCGCGCGCACACGCCGATGGCCCCCTGCGAGACCGCCGGCGGCATCACCCTGGGTTCGATGAATGCCGCGATATGCGCGGCAAGCTCCAGGCGCTTCAGGCCCGCGGTGGCCAGGACGATGGCATCGTACTTGCCCTGCTCGAGGCGCTCGATGCGCGTGGGAACATTGCCGCGCAGTTCCAGCAGCTCAAGGTCGGGGCGCGCGCGCAGCAGGAAGGCGCGGCGGCGCAAACTGCTGGTGCCCACCCGCGCGCCTGGTGGCAGATCCTCAAGCGTCGCACCCTGGCGCGACACCAGCGCATCCCGCGGATCCTCACGCTCCAGCACTGCCGCCAGCTCCAGGCCCTGTGCAATCTGAGTCGACAGATCCTTGAGCGAATGCACGGCGATGTCGACCGCGCCATCAAGCTGTGCCCGGTCGATTTCGCGGGTGAAGAAGGCGCGACCGCCGATGCTCGACAGCGGCACGTCGGTGCGTACATCCCCTTCGGTCCTGATGTGCACCAGCTGCACCTCGGGTGCGCCGGGCTGGGCGCGGATCAGGTCCGCCACCCGGTTCGCCTGCCATAGCGCCAGCGCGGAGGCGCGCGTGCCGATGCGCAGCGGTCGCAGGCTCATGATTCATCCGCCGGCATGAAGCGGTAGCCGACGCCCCATACGGTGAGGAAATGAATCGGATTGGCCGGATCGCGTTCAAAGCGCTTGCGCAGTTTGAGGATGAAATTGTCGACGGTGCGGGTGGAGGGGAAGACGTCATAGCCCCACACCTTCTCCAGCAGATCCTCGCGCGAGACGATCTCGCCCGGGGTCTCGGCCAGAACCTTGAGGATCATCGCTTCCTTCTCGGTGAGCTCCTGGACCTCGCCGTTGTGGGAGCGGCCGCGGAAGGTTCGAAAGTTCACCTCATTGCCCGCGAACTCGAGGATGTCCGAGCCCTGTGAGCGCACGCTCGCCCGATACCAGTCCCAGCGTCGCAGGATGGCGCGCACCCGCAGCAGGAACTCCTGCAGGTGGAAGGGCTTGGCGAGATAGTCATCACCGCCGGCCTCCAGGCCGCGCACACGATCCGCCGCATCGCCCAGGGCCGTCAGGAACAGCACCGGGGTGGTGGTACCGCGACTGCGCAAGGTACTGCATACCGCGAAACCATCCATGCCGGGCAGCATGACATCCAGCACGATGAGATCGCTGCTGTGGGTGTCGAACCACTCCACGGCCTTGCGGCCGTCATTGATGCTGTCGACCTGGTAGCCTTCGGCGCGCAGGTTCTCCACCACACCGGCGGCCAGGTGCGGATCATCCTCCACCACCAGTACGCGGTAGACCGCCTCGCTCATGTCGGCTCCGTGGCACTGGGCCAGTGCAACAGGAACTCGGCGCCGCGCCCCAGCCCCTCGCTGCTGGCGCTGACCCGTCCGCCGGTCAGCTGCATCAGCCGCCGCACGATGAACAGGCCCAGGCCGGTGCCGTAGTAGCTGCTGCCCGCGCCGGCATTGAGCCGCGAGAACTTGCGAAACAGCTGCTCCTGGTCCGCGGGGCGAAAGCCAATGCCGCTGTCGCGCACGGACAGTTCGATCTCCGCACCCACGGCGCGCGCCACCAGGCTGACCTTGCCGCCGCCCACGGGGGCCACGGCGGCCAGTGCATTTTCCAGGACATTGCGCAGCACCGCGTCCACCGCTATGGGGTCGGAGAGCACCTGCAGCTGCGGCGGGACCTGTGATTCGATGCTGATGTGATCCAGTTGCGCGCGCTCCAGGTACTGGGCGACCACCCGCTTCACCGTGCCCTCCAGCGGCACGGCTTCGGATTTCAATTCCATGCGGCCCTGCGACAGGCGCGAGCTGTCCAGTATCTGGCCCACCATGGTCTCCATGCGGGTCAGATCCGCCAGCATGCGCTCGATCAGCTCGCGCGAGTGCTCCGGCGGCAGTTGCCGCAGGCTCATGGTCTCAAGCGACAGCTGCAGGCTTGCCAGTGGCGTCTTGAACTGGTGCGATACCAGCGCCAGGAACTGTTCCTGTTCATTGAGGACACGCGTCTCGGCCCGCAAGGCCGCGAAGATCGCCCCGACACAGGCCAGCTGCACGAAGAGAAAGAAACCGCCTTCCCACAGGTACTGCCGCAGGCGCTGCTGCTGCGCATTGAGCAACGCGGCCTCGGATTCGCTGGCCAGCGCCACCGCACCGTTGGTCACATACAGATCCGGGAACAGGTCCCGCACGCGCTGCACCGGCACGCCGGCGGCGAGCAGCGCGCGCGCGCCGGCGCTTTGCTGCTCGTAGAGCCGCATCAGCGCGGCCGTGCGTTCGGCTCCGCGCACGTGCTGGTCATAGAGCCAATAGCCCACCTGCACCGCGGCCACTATGACCAGCAGCAGCACCGTGATCTGAAAGACTCGGGTGCGTTTCATGGGCTCAGGCGCTGTCGTTCACGGCTTGGGCCACGGCCACCGACAGCGCCGCGGCGAAGCGCTGCAGATCATCCTCGCCGTGGGCCAGGGACACGAAGGTCACCTCATAGGCCGAAGGGGCGATATACACGCCCTCGGCCAGCATGGCATGGAACAGTTTGCGAAAGCGCGCGGCGGCCGGCGCTGCGAGCGTCCCGGCACGGCGCAGGGTGCGCTCCTCGTGCAGTGACAGCCACAGCAAGGAGCCCAAGCGCACCAGGTGCAGCGGGAATCCGGCATTGCCCACCACCGGTGCGAGCAACTGTTCCAGGCGCGCGCCGCGCGCTTCGAGTTTGTCCCAGGCCGCTTCGCGCTCCAGGATATCCAGGGTGGCAATCCCGGCGGCCATGGCCACCGGATTACCCGACAGCGTGCCAGCCTGGTAGGTATCCCCATCGGGTGCCAGCCGGCTCATGATGGCGGTCGAGGCGCCGAAGGCACCGACCGGCATGCCCCCGCCGATGATCTTGCCGAAAGTCGCCATGTCGGGCGTGATGCCGTAGTACTCGGCGGCGCCGCCCCGGGCGATGCGAAAGCCGGAAATCACTTCATCGAATATCAGCAGCGCCCCGTGCTTGCGGGTCTCCTCGCGCAGCAGATTCAAGAAGGTCTTGCGCTGCAGAAGCAGGCCATGATTGGCGGGCACCGGCTCGATGATCACCGCGGCGATGCTCGAGCCTTCGCGCCTGAACAGATCGCGCAGCGCCTGTTCGTCATCCAGCGGCAGCACCCGCGTGCAGGCCACGAAGGCCTCGGGCACCCCGGCCGAGGAGGCCGTGCCGAAGGTGGCAAGGCCCGAGCCGGCCGCGACCAGCAGGTGATCCGCATGCCCGTGATAGCAGCCCGAGAACTTGACGATGAGATCGCGCCCGGTGGCGGCACGGGCCAGGCGAATGGCGCTCATGGTGGCCTCGGTGCCGGAGGACACGAAGCGCACCTGCTCCAGTCCCGGATATGACTTGACGACACGCTCCGCCAGTTCCACTTCGGCCTGGCAGGGTGCACCGAACGTGGTGCCGTGGCGACAGGCCTGCTGGATGGCATCGATCACCTGCGGATGGGCATGGCCCAGGATCAACGGGCCCCAGGAGCCCACGAAGTCGATGTAGCGGTTGCCGTCGACATCAAAGATGTAGGGACCCGAGCCGCGGCTGATGAACAGCGGCGAGCCCCCCACGGCGCGAAAGGCGCGCACCGGTGAGTTCACACCCCCGGGAATGACGCGCCGCGCGCGCTCGTACAGGGTTTCGGATCGGACGTGCTGTTCAGTCTTGTGCATCGCTCACTCGTCAGTCGTTCGCATCAGCCTTGCGGCCGGGGCGGGCATTCTTGAAAAAGGCGTCCATGACCGCAGGATCGGCGTGTTCGGCGGCGGCCCGCATCCCCGACAGCGGCAGATGCGCCAGACGGTGTGCGAGCGTGCGCCCCCAGCCTGAGAGCTGCTTGCGCTCATGTTCATCCAGATCCAGCAGCACCTCGCGCAGCAGCCGCTGCACTTCACCGGCGGTGATGCGCTCGAAATCATCACGCAGCCGCGCCAGCTGCGGGCCAATGGCGCGCGCCGCCAGTTCGCTGCGCAGCCGCGCCAGGTGCTCATCGATGGCGGCGCGCACCGGCGCCAGGCGCAACAGGTGTTCGACCCGGCCGTCCTTCGCAGTCTGCACCAGTTCATCCATGCCCACACGCGTGAAATCCAGCACCCTGGCGGCATCCACGTCCACATTGGGCGGCAGTCCGAAATCCATCAGCAGCGGACGGTGCCGGGCGAGCTTCGTCAATATTTCCCGATCGATCACCGGCTCGGTGGCGCCACTGGCGCACACCAGCGCGCAGCAGCCCAGGACGGCCGGATCCTGACGGAAGGCCTCCAGGGACAGCGCCGTGGCCGCCAGTTCCGTGGCCAGCTCGCGGGCCGCCTCCAGTGAGCGATTGATGACCGTGACCTCGATGCCGCGTTCGCGCAGCCGCAGCCCGCAGCGGCGCGTCATCGGCGACACGCCCACCAGACCCACGGGCCCTGCAGGAGCGGCCAGGCTTTGCAGATGCTGCAGCACGCGGCCGACGGCCAGATCGGCCAGCGAGGGCGCATCGTGGGTGGTGATGCGATGAGCCTGGCGGGCCATGTTCATGGCTTCACTGAGGATGCGGTCCAGCAGTGGCCCGCTGACCTGGGCCTCGCGTGCCGCCTGCCACGCCGCTCGCAACTGCACATAGATTTCCTGCTCGCCCGCCTGCGCCGAGTCCATGCCGCAGGCCACCAGCAGCAGATGTTCCACGGCCGCCTCTCCGGTCCAGGCGCGCAGGGTGGAGAAGGCTTCGCCATTGGCGGGATCCCGACCGGTGAGCGCCTTGAAGACCGCGGGCCGCCGGTCGATGGCGGGGTCGGCAGTGGCGTAGATGATCTCGACGCGGTTGCAGGTGGACAGGTACAGCACTTCGGCACCCTGCAGTGCCTCGCGCAGCACGCTCAGGCGATGGCCAAGGGCATCCTTGGGCACGGCAAATTGCGCCACCTGACCGGCACTTGCGTGCCGATACGACACACCCACAATGCCGATCCTGTGCATGCCGGCAGCTCACCACCGCCGGGGTGGGGAAGTGTCACCAAACTGTCACGGCCGCAGCGCGGCGGCATCCCGGGCCAGGGCCTCGATGCCTTTCCAGTCGCCCTTCTCCACCAATGCCTTGGGAGCGACCCAGGACCCGCCCACGCACAGCACATTGGACAGATTCAGGAACCCCGGCGCGCTGTCGCGGGAGATACCGCCGGTGGGGCAGAAGGCCACCTGGGGAAACGGGCCAGCGAAGGCCTGCAGCATGGGTATGCCGCCGGCCGGTTGGGCCGGGAAGAACTTCAGGGTGTCATAGCCGAACTGCAGCGCCTGCAGGATCTCCCCCGGGGTGATGATGCCCGGCAGCAGCGGGTAGTCGACGTTGGCGGCGGCCTCGGCCAGCTGTGGGGTCAGACCCGGAGTGACCGCGAACTGCGCGCCGACGCCCGCGGCCCGCGCGAAGTCCTGCGGCTTCACCAGCGTGCCGGCGCCAATCACGGCCTGGGGCGCGGCGCTGCGCATGGCCTCGATGACCTGCAGGGCCACGGCGGTGCGCAGGGTGATCTCCAGCACCTTCAGGCCCCCGGCGTACAGCGCCCTGGCGAGCGGCGCCGCGTGCTCCAGTTTCTCGACGGTGAGCACCGGAACCACCGGTGCCAGTGCCAATACCTCACGGATTTTCATGATTCGACCCTGTAGGCCGCAACGCCCGCGCCCTGCTCGGCACCGGCCGCATGGGATCTGAACAGTTTGAAGAGCTCACGACCCATGCCGCTGTCATTGGCGGTGAGGTCGACCGGCTCGATGGCGCGTGCATGCAAGGTGGCCTCGGTCACTTTGGCTTCAAGGATACCCGTGTGGCTGTCCAGGCGGATCACATCTCCGTCCTTCAGGCGCGCGAGCGCTCCGCCGTTGATGGCCTCGGGCGTGACATGGATGGCGGCGGGCACATTGCCCGAGGCCCCGGACATACGCCCATCGGTGACCAGCGCCACGTGAAAGCCGCGATCCTGCAGAGAGGCCAGCGCCGGGGTGAGTTTGTGAAGCTCCGGCATGCCATTGGCGCGTGGCCCCTGGTAGCGCACCACCACCACGGCATCGCAGTCGAGCTGCCTGGCCTGGAAGGCCTTCAGCACCTCTTCCTGGTCATTGAAGATACGTGCCGGCGCCTCGACCACCCGATGCTGAGGCTGCACCGCCGAGGTCTTGATGACGGCGCGGCCGAGGTTCCCGCGCAGCAATTTGAGACCACCGTCGGGACTGAAGGGATCATTGGCCGGTCGCAGCACCGAGGTGTCGGCGCTGACCGCAGGCGCGTCGCGCCAGGCCAGCCCCTGCGGCGACAGCCAGGGTTCCTGGGCATAGGAGCGCAGTCCATCACCGGCGACGGTGCGCACGTCGCCATGCATGAGTCCGGCATCGAGCAGTTCGCGTACCAGGAAACCCATGCCGCCGGCGGCATGGAAGTGATTCACATCGGCGGCGCCGTTCGGATAGATGCGCGCCAGCAGCGGCACGACCTCCGACAGTTCGTGAAAGTCCTCCCAGTCCAGGATCAGGCCCGCGGCCCTCGCGATCGCTATCAGATGCAGGGTGTGATTGGTGCTGCCGCCGGTGGCCAGCAGGCCCACCACGGCATTGACCATGGCGCGCTCATCGACCATGCGGGCCAGCGGCCGATAGTCGCTGCCCAGCGCCGTGATCTGCGCCGCGCGCTTGGCGGCGTGCGCGGTCAGTGCGTCGCGCAGCGGTGTGTTGGGCGGCACGAAGGCGCTGCCCGGCAGATGCAGGCCCATCACTTCCATCAGCATCTGGTTGCTGTTGGCCGTGCCATAGAAGGTGCAGGTGCCGGCCGAATGATAGCTGCCCGCCTCGGATTCCAGCAGTTCGTCGCGTCCCGCCTTGCCTTCGGCGTACAGCTTGCGGATGCGCGCCTTGTCCTTGTTGGCGACGCCTGAGGGCATGGGTCCGCCGGGCACGAAAATGGTGGGCAGGTGTCCGAAGGCCAGCGCCCCGATCAGCAGGCCCGGGACGATCTTGTCGCACACCCCCAGGCACAGCGTCGCATCAAACATGCCGTGGGCGAGTGATATCCCCGTGGCCATGGCGATCACATCGCGACTGAACAGCGACAGTTCCATGCCCGGCATGCCCTGCGTGATGCCATCACACATGGCCGGCACCCCGCCGGCCACCTGGGCCGTGGCGCCGACCTCGCGGGCGGCGGCGCGCAGGATCACCGGATAGCGCTCCAGCGGCTGATGCGCGGAGAGCATATCGTTATAAGAGTTGATGATGGCGAGGTTGGGCCAGCGCAGCTGGCGTAGCGCCTGCTTGTCGGTGGCATCGGAGCTGGCGAAGCCATGGGCCAGGTTCGTGCACGACAGGCGCGAGCGGCTGGTTACCTTGTCGCTGGCCGCGGCCATGCGCGCCAGATAGTCATCGCGCTCGGCCCAGGAGCGCTCGCGTATCCGCTCGGTGACCTGCGCCACCTTCGGATGCAGAATTTGGCCCATGTTGATCAATCCTGTAAGAAAACTGCGTTATTCTGCATACCTACGACACTACGGGCATGACCACGATGCAGAAGCTTGAACCTTTCGACCTGATCCTGTTTGGCGGTACCGGAGATCTTGCCATGCGCAAGCTCATGCCGGCGCTGTATCGGCGCGTCAGTGCCGGACAGATCACCAAGGGGTCGCGCATCATCGCGGTGGCGCGCAGCAATCACACGCGCGAGGGCTACATCGGCGAGGTGGAGGCGAAGTGCCGCCCGCACCTTGGCGATGGCGAGTTTACCGCAGAACACTGGCAGGCCTTCGTGGCGCTGCTGGATTACCTGCCGGTGAATGCGACGGTGCCGGAGGACTTCGATCGGCTGGCCGAGAGGCTCAAGGGCAGCGAGGATCGGGTGCGGGTGGTGTTCCTGTCGATGGCGCCGAACCTTTTCACCTCCACCTGCGAGAACCTCGGTCGCGCCAAGCTGGTCACGCCGAAATCGCGCGTGGTGCTGGAGAAGCCGCTGGGCCAGGATCGCGCCTCGGCCGAGGCGATCAATCAGCTGGTGGGCTCGATCTTCACCGAGAAGCAGATCTATCGCATCGATCATTACCTTGGCAAGGAAACGGTGCAGAACCTGATCGCGCTGCGCTTCGGCAACATGCTGTTCGAACCGCTGTGGCGCCGCGGTCGCATCAGTCATGTGCAGATCACCGTGGGTGAGCATGTGGGCGCCGAAGGACGCGGCGAGTTCTACAATCAGACCGGCGCCATGCGCGACATGGTGCAGAACCACCTGCTGCAGCTGCTGTGCATTCTGGCCATGGAACCGCCGGCGACCGCCGATGCGGATGCCATGCGCGATGAAAAGCTCAAGGTACTGCATGCCCTGCGGCCCATGTCCGAGCAGGATGTTCAGCACAAGACCGTGCGTGGCCAGTATCGCGCGGGCGCCGTCGATGGCAAGCCGGTGCCGGGCTATCTGCAGGAGCCGGGCGTGCCGCCCAACAGCACCACCGAGACCTTTGTCGCACTCAAGGCTGAGATCGATACCTGGCGCTGGGCCGGCGTGCCCTTCTACCTGCGTACCGGCAAGCGCATGCAGGATCGCAGCGCCGAGATCGTGGTCACCTTCGAAGATGTTCCGCACCATATCTTCGAAGGCGCGCATGGCATCAATGTTCCCAACCGTCTGGTGATCCGCCTGCAGCCGGATGAAAGCATCATGCTGACCATCCTCACCAAGCTTCCGGGCGAGGTGATGAAGCTGCGGCCGGTGGATCTGTCGCTGGACCTTGCCGACACCTTCAAGGAGCGGCCGCTGGATGCCTACGAGCGCTTGCTGATGGATGTGGTGAAGGGCAATCTCACGCTGTTCATGCGGCGCGACGAACTGGATGCCGCGTGGCGCTGGATCGATCCCATCCGCGAGGCCTGGGCAGCATCGGGTGAACCGCCCAAGGGCTACACCGCGGGCAGCTGGGGCCCGGCGGCATCCAGCGCGCTCATCGGTCGCGACGGCTTCGAATGGCATGGTGAGAACTGAGGCTGCAAGTTCCGTTCGCAGTGCCGCTCGCGCTCGTTTCGAATAAGAATTGTTTATCATTCAATGAATTGGGCGCATTGTGGCCGCGCCGGCCCAGACCTTTTGGAGTGCGTGCCATGGCTCGATCAGACCGGTCCGGTGCATCGATCCTCGAATGGCTGCGCCTGGTGTATGCCGGGGAGAGTGCGGGAGGCCACGGCGTGGCCCAGCCCACGCTCGCGGTGCAATGGCTGGAGGATGACCCGGGCCTGCTGGACCAGGATCCCTATCTGGCCTGCGCCGTCGGCGACCTCGACATCCTGCGGCGCACCCTGGCTGATGATCCGGGCTGGGCGAACCGCGCGGGCGGACCTTTGAAGTTGCCGCCGCTGGTCGCGGTCACCCACTCGAGCCTGTCACGGCTGCCGCAATGGCAGCAGCAGATGCTGGCCTGCGCCGGACTGCTGCTGGCCGCGGGCGCGGATCCAAACCAGTCGATTGGCTCACTCAGCGCGCTGTATGGCGCAGTGGGTCAGAACGCGAACCTGGAAATGACCCGGCTGCTGCTGGGCGCGGGCGCCAATCCTGATGACGGGGAGTGTCTGTATCACTCCCTGCCGAACACGGCCATCACCCGGCTGCTGCTGGAGGCCGGGGTTCCCATCGGGCCCAACAATGCGCTCTACCACGCCTTTGACTTCTCCGATCCCACACCGCTCATGCTGCTGCTGCAGTTCGGCGCCGATGCCAACCAGCCGGCGCCGGGACCCCCGACGAGCTGGTTCGGCACCCCGCTGCTGTGGGCCATCCGCCGGCGCGTGTCGATGGCGCACTACGAGGCGCTGCTCAGTGCCGGGGCGGACACGCGTGCGCACACGCCGGGCGGCATCAGCACTTTTCAGCTCGCGCGACGCTATGGACTGCCACAGCTTGCGCAGCTGCTGGTGCGCTGGGGCGCCGCCGATGATCCGGGTTCAGTGCAGGAGCGTTTGCTCGGCGCCTGTGGCTGCGAGCTGGAGGCCGAGGCGCGTGAACTGCTGCGGCAGGCCCCGGATCTGATCAGGAGCCTTTCGGCAACTGAGCTGGCATTGCTGCCGGAACTGGTCGCCGCCGGTGCGCATGGGGCGGCGCGGCTGATGGTGAACCTGGGCTGGCCGCTGGGCGCGCAGGGGGCGGACTGGAACGCGACCGCATTGAACCTGGCCGTCTTTCAAGGCGACGTCGCGCTCAGCCGTTTCCTGCTCGAGCATGGCGCGAGCTGGACCGAAACACACGGCTATGGGTCGAATGTGTGTGGCACGTTGGCCTGGGCCTGCCAGAATCGGCCGGTGCCCCAGGGCGACTGGCCGGGTTGCGCCCAGCTTCTCCTGGAATACGGCATGCCTGCCGGTCAGCGCGATCCAGGCAAGCCCGGGCAGCTGCTCATCGACGGCCATTACCTGCGCTTCACAGAAGAGGTGATCCAGGTATTGCTGGCGCATTAGCTAGAATGGGCGACTCATGAGGCATATCACTATGAAGAATCTGTGGCTGTTGGCGCTGCTGGCGGCGACCCCCGTGCTGGCCCAGGCGCCTGCTGAGATCGCGCGACAGACCGAGGCGGACCATGCGCAGATGATGCAGCAGCTGGGCATCACGCAACTGCGCAAGGGACCCAGTGGCGATGAGAAGGCGCCCGACCATGCCAATTACGATGAGGCGCTGGCCAATCCTTATCCTGTGTATCCGGATCCGTTGCGCATGAACGATGGCAGCAAGGTCACCACGGCGGCGCAATGGAACAACCAGCGCCGGGCGCAGATCGTCGAGGACTTCGAGCGCGAGGTGCTGGGGCGCGTGCCGGCCGTGACCCCGGCCGTGTCCTTTTCGGTCAAGGCCAGTGAGAACGAACGCATCGGATCGGTGCCGGTGAGCGCGACGCTGCTCAGCGGGCATCTGGACAATTCGAGCTTCCCCGGCATCAACGTGGATTTTCCGGTGATGCTGATCAAGCCCGTCAATCACTCAGGGCCCATGCCGCTGCTGATCATGTTTGCGCTGGGCACCCCGCCCTTCCCCGCCCCCGTGCCGCCCTCGGCGGCGGATGTGGCGCGCATGAACGCGGCGCTGCGCGATGCCATGATCCGCGAGAACCCGGCGCTGGGCGAGGTTCTGCAGAATCATCCGGCCTGGCAGCCCATCCCCACGCCCCCCTTCTTTCCGGCGCCACGCCCCAAGGATGACCCCATCACCCAGCTGGTGGCCGACGGCTGGGCCGTCGCGCAGATCGATCCCACTGCGGTGCAGGCCGACAATGGCGCGGGCCTGAGGCGCGGGGTCATTGGCCTGGTCAACAAGGGTGAGGCGCGCAAACCCGATGACTGGGGCGCGCTGCGCGCCTGGGCCTGGGGCGCCAGTCGCGTGCTCGACTACGTCAGCCATGATCCGGACATCGATGCCCATCAGGTCGGCATAGAAGGCGTCTCGCGCTACGGCAAGGCGGCACTCATCACCATGGCCTTCGATCAGCGTTTCGCCATGGTGCTGGTCGGCTCCTCGGGCGAAGGTGGCGCCAAGCCGCACCGTCGCAATTTCGGCGAGGCCGTGGAATCCCTCACCGGCTCCGGCGAGTACCACTGGATGGCGGGCAATTTCCTCAAGTACGGGGCCTCGGCGGCTCAGGGCGGCGCCAAGACCGCGGGCGATCTGCCGGTGGATTCCTCGGAGCTCATCGCGTTGTGTGCCCCGCGCCTCACTTTCATCAGCTACGGATCACCCGACCAGGGCGATGCGCAATGGCTGGACCAGCAGGGCAGCTTTATGGCCACGGTCGCCGCCGGCAAAGTCTTCCGCCTGCTGGGCGCGCGTGACCTGGGCGTGGGCGATGACTACCAGCACGCCATCAAGCCCGCCATCGGGGTGAGCCTGCTGGACGGCAAGCTCGCCTGGCGCCAGCACGAGGGCGGGCACACCGATGTGCCCAACTTCAGATACTTCATCGGCTGGGCGGACAAAGGCATGAACCGGCCGGCGCCTGCGGTTCACTAGCCGTAGGCCAGGCACCAGTTCCTCCCCTGCAGCCAGACATTTTCGGCCGGCGTTGATTCGCCGCGATACAGGCGCGTTACCCCACGGCCCCCGCCCTGCTTCAGGGCCTCGGCCAAGGCCGCGGCGGACTCCGGGTCGCGCGCGCCGGCGCAGTGATAGATCATGACCGGCGACAGCACCGCGGCAAAATCGCGCTCACCGCGACGGCGTATGCCCATGAAGATTCCCATGCCCGCATCCGGCATCAGCGGCACGATCAGCTGTCCACCGTCCTTTAGCGCGTCAAGCCAATGATCCACAAGACGCGTCACGCCCGCGCTCACCAGGATCAGGTCGGCGGGCGCGACAGGCATCTGCGTGGCATCGCCCTGCAGAACTTCAACCTGCGGCCAATCTTCAAGATTTTCGCGGGCACGCTCGGCAAGCTGTGGTTCCAATTCAATGGCCGTGACCCGACCGCCACGCCCCGTGAGCTGCGCAAGAATGGCTGAGTAGTACCCGGTGCCCGCGCCGATGTGGAGCAGATGTGAGCCCTCCGGCACCAGCGTCTCGGCCAGCAGCCGGTAGTACAGGGAGGGCTGGCCATTGTTGAGTTTCTTGTCTTTGACAATGGACACGGCGCTGTCGACATACACGTGCACAGGACTGGCATCCGGCGTCATCATGAAGGTGCCACGCAGAATGCTCATCACGGACCAGGGCCCGGGCCCCAGGAACTTCTCGCGCGCAACGCCGCTGTAGGCCGCCTCGACCCGCGGCTCGATGACACCGGCCATCAGGCCCATCTGGCGCGCGTAGGCTCTTCGCACCGCCTCCAGTTCGGCCGGCGTGAAGTGGGCGGTCGGTGCCACAGCGGCGGATGGCGAGCCTGTGGGTGCCGCGGATTCACGCACCGGCAGCGCCTGTGCCAGGAAGTCGTAGGCCTGCTGCAGATTCGGCGGCAGGGTCTGGTGGTTGACATGCGCCATGAAGGGCATGAAGCGGACATAGACGCCGGGGTCTCCCAGATCGTACTGCGCGCACAGCTGCGCAAACTCCTGCACGACGGCTGCCGCCTCAGGCGCGCGCGGGTCAGCCTGCGACTCGATCAGCGCCTGCACCTTCTTCAGCACCACCATGGCCGCTCGCGCCGGCGCGGATGCGAACATCGCCTGCTCCAGGAAGGTCACCGCCTGCTGGCCCAGCGCCGGGAAGGGCAGCACCTTGCTGTGCGGATGGCGCTCGCGCGCAATCGCGCCCATTTCCATGAACTTGGTGGTGAGCTCGAGGTTCCAGTTCATCAGGCGCACCGTCCGTTCGCGAACCCCATAGCGGCGTATCAGGGCGGCCTGCTTCGCCACTTGCTCCTGTACCGCCGGGTCATCGGGGGGCAGGCCCTGCTGCTGTTGCTCCAGCATCACGGCGAAGCACTCGGCGCGCTCGCGGGTGAAACGGGTGTTCTGGTTCATGTCGTGCGCGTTGGCGGCCCACCAGTTCTGCCACTGGGTGCGCTCCTCGGCGCTGAGCAGCTCGGTCATCAGATCCATCATCAGCGTTGCACGGTTCTGCATGGGGATACTCCTTGCCTGCAGGGCATTCACCAGCGCACACAGTTCTTCGAGCGCGGGCTGCTGGTTGCGTTCCAATCTGCGTATCGCGGCCTCGACCAGCTCGAGCGCCTTGTTGGCTTCGCCGCGGCGCTCGCGCCACGACTCGGCCTGCACCTGGAGGACCTTGAGCAATGAGGGCTCACTCTCGCGCAGCAGCTTGCGGATCTGGCCCAGGGACAGACCCAGCGCCTTCAACACCGAGATGGTATTCAGCCGCCTCAGGTCATCCGGCCCATAGCGCCGCCAGCCATTGGCGGCCCGACTGGGCTTGAGCAGACCCTCGCGCTCGTAGACCCGCAGCGCCCGCACCGTAAGACCGGTGCGCGCCGCGCAATCGGCTGCGGACAGCCATTTAGGGGAATTTTCGGTCACCTTCGTCCTCCGCGGAGCACCCTAAAGCCGGACCCAGGGTACGGCTCAAGAGATTATTCGCTTGGTGCGACGCAAGGTGTTGTCGGGAAAGCGCGGGAGTAGGCTCGCGGTCCTGATCGATGCCATTTCGGGGGAATTGCCGTGACAAGATTGGGATTCGTCTACGCAGCCATCGCCCTCCTGCCCGCCGCTGCCCTGGCCGGCCCCTTCGATGGCACCTGGAAGGTGAACATGAACCATGTCCAGCTGCCCAAGAAGCCGGATGTCTATGTCATCGAGGGCGGCAGTTTCACCTGCTCCAGCTGCGGGCCTGCCTACACCGTGAAGGCCGACGGCAGCGACCAGAAGGTCAGCGGGCATGATTTCGACACGGTTGCAGTCACCGTGACGCCCACGACCCTGACGATTGTCAGCAAGGTCAAGGGCAAAACACTGTCCAGCGTCAAGTCAGTCGTCGCGGCGGACGGCGGCACCCTCCAGGTCGAGGGCACCTACACCGGTGGCGCACAGCCGGTGATCGTCAAGTTCCCGGAGAAACGGGTTTCAGCGGCCGCGCCCGGCGGCAACCCCTTCTCCGCTTCCTGGCTACAGACCAAGGTCGACAGCGTGTCCGACTCGGGCCTCTCGGAGACTTTGGGCATGACCCAGGATGGCTTCACCCAGAGCAGCAACGGGCAAAGCTACGCGGCCAAGTTCGACGGCAAGAAGTATCCCGTGGCCGGTGATCCCGCCAACACCATGGTGATGCTGCAAAAAGTCTCGGCATCGCAGGTGGTCGAGAGCGACTACTCACACGGCAAGCTGGTCGAGCGCGTGACGCGGACCGTGTCGGCGGACGGCAAGACCCTGCACATCATCGACTCGCAGCTGCGCACCGGCGGCGTGATGCGCTACACCGAGGACAAGCAGCCGTAGGACTCGCGCGCCGCCGGCTTCAGCGGCCGGATCCGAACAGGTCGGACATGGTCTTCACATTGCTGTCGCAGGCGTGGTTCAGGCACGGCAGGTGGAAACCTGCCTCCAGCGACTTCAACAGCGAATAGCTGTCGTAGAAGGTGCGGCTCTGCGCACCGCCTGATTCGAAATGCCCATTGGTCTGTACCGTCAACACGACATTGTTGGTGTTCGGTGCCGGAAACAGCATGGTGGCCGGTATCGGGTTCGCCAGTCCGCTGTAGTCGTTCTCGTCCCAGACCACGACGATGGCGTTGTAGCCGTTGTTCCAGGCCGGTGAGGCGGTGATGGCCGTCACGATGCGGTTGACAGTGGTATCGGCCTGCTCGGACAGGCCCGGATTCAGACCCACGAGGGTGCCATCGGTCAGGCCCTGCAGCGCCGTCGTGCCCTGGTCGAATTCGCAGAAGGCATCGCCGTTGCCGCGACCATGCTGGTCGTCACACTGATTGGGCGCAATGAAGGACAGGTTGGGCACATTGCCGCTGGCCAGATCGGCATACAGGCCACGGGCGCCATCAAAGGCCACGATGTTGCGCAGGCTGCTGCCGCGGATGGTGCCTTCCTGCACGCTTTGGAAGTAGGCAAAGGGATTGTGCTTGACTGCATAGGCGTCCAGCAGACCGGCCGCGGTCAGGGGCGGCAGGTTGGTCGCTGACAGCGGCTCGCCCGCATTGTAGGTGGTGAGATTGGTCGCCGTGCCATTGCTGTTGTCGATGAGGTTGGCACCGCTCACCGGCAGACTTTCCTGGTAGGACTTCCAGCTCAGACCCCACAGCGCCAGCTGATCGGCAATGGTCTTGCCGACAGTGCCTTTCGCAGCCGCTACGGATCTGACGCCGTCGATGTTCGCCAGGTAGTTGAATACCGGGGGCGCCGTTTCGTTCCAGTTGTCGACGGCCTCGGTGACGGCGTCCGTGCCGACACCCCAGATCGGGCACACGTTATTGGTGTCGATGGGATACGGGGCATTGCCGGAGTCATTGTCCGCATTCGGGACGCCGGTCTGCAGATTGGTCTGGCAGTTGGCATTGTGCCAATCCGGCGAGTTGTCGCTGCGGATGCCGAAGTTCGAACCGCCGACGATTTCAAGATAGTTGGTCAGGCTCGGGTGACCGACGGCGAAATAGTCTCGCGCCAGGTTCACCTGATGGCTGCTGATCTGGCCATTGACGAAGGGCATGGCGGCATTGCCCACCACCTGACCGAAGCTGTGATTTTCCATCATGATCACGAACACATGATCAAGGTGCGGGATGCCGGACGGGACCGGACCCTCGGCGGCCATTGCAGTGGCAGCGGACACGGTCAGAATGCCGGCGACGGCGGCTTTGATCAGATTCATGTTCTTATCCCCTGGGCGAGTGAACCCAAGAGGCTACGAATCGTAAATGACAGCGCGGTGACGCTAATGTGACGGCGGGTCGACACGTATGGTGCCCATCATGCCATTGTCTTCGTGATCCAGAAGATGACAGTGATAGACGAAGGTGCCGACGATGTCCGGATCACGAAAGTCCATGCGCAGTCGCACGCTGGGATAGACCTTCATGGTCTTCTCGTAGAAGGGGACATTGACGGTGTCGCGCACGAAGGGCTCCTCGACCTTGGTACCCAACCACTCCACCACCTGGAAGTGCAGCTGGTGAATGTGGAAGGCGTGAACTTCGCTGGACCTGTTCTCGATGATCCAGTCTTCGACGTCACCTTGCTGGACGATGATGTTGGGTTGTGACTGCGCCGGGTCGAAGGCGGTGGGTGTCTGGCCCTCGACGGTGAGATAGAAATGTCCCGGCGCCGTTGGCTTGGCCGGATCAGGCGGGTCCTCCGAAAAATACAGTTTGCGCACGCGCACCGGCGCCACTGTGCCCAGCCAGGGCCGCAGCGGAGCAGGTTCGGCCACCGCAGTCCGCGGCAGTACCGAGGGCGGGGGCGGCGCATCGGCTCGGCCCACGATGCTCAGCAGGGGCCGGTTCGGATCGTTCTCACCATCCGGACCGGTATCGACACCGCGGGTGATCAGGGCCGCGGCCACCCCTTGCGGGGGACCTGTGATGATGAATTCGGCACGCGCCCCCGGGGGCAGTGCAATGCTGTCGCGCCACTGTATGCCGTGTATGGGGCCGCCGTTGGCCGACAAAGGCACCCCGTCAATGGCCACGACGCCCAACCACTCGGCGCGGAACTTCGGTCCGCGGCGGAAGGTCGCGGCCAGATTCAGATAGGTCAACGAGGAGGCGTTCAGGACCCGCCACAGCTGCCGCTCGCCCGGACGCAGGGTGATGGTGGCGGGGGGGTAGTCCGGATAGGGCACCGGCACGAAGTTCACCGACAGATCCTTGGCGGGTTGGCCCTCGCCGGTGCCCGTGTTGAGGATGTCCCCTTCCCGGTCCACCAGCGCCGGCGCGGCATTGCTCGCGGTCACGGCATTGGGCTTCAGGAGATCCTGGTCGCGTATCACCAGGACGCGCTCGGCCAGACCCCGGACGTCGGGGCTGTCGCGCTCGATGCCCTCGACGATCATTGCGCCGGAGAGCCCACCGGATACCTGCTGGGCGCTGAAGCCGTGAATATGCGGGTGGTACCAGTACAGGCCCGGAGGTTCGCGCATCGGGATGCGGAAGCGGTATTCGAAGGACTGCTGCGGCTGCACCGAGGTCTTCAACACCTCATCCTGGTGGCATAGCGGGGGCAGGGTCAGGCCATGAAAATGCAGATTGGCCGAGACCGCCGTCATGGCGCCACTGGAGCAGGGATCAGTGGCCTGGGCCGCCACAGGGTGGTGGTGAACATGGGTCAAAGGGGCATCGCCGAGCTGCTTGAGCTCGTTATGCAGCGCGATCACCACCTGGTCCCCGGGCTTCACCCGCAGGGTCGGGGACTGGGCGCCATCGGGCAGTACATAACAGTAGCGCAGCGAACCATCCCGCTCGCGGCTGTTGCGCACGGTCAGATCCACGTGCAGTTCACCGTCCCGGCTGCTCACGGATTCGGGTTCGGCCACCGCCCCACCGGCGGCCGGACGCGGGCACGGCTCCGGGGAGTCTGCCGCCAGGGTGATCTGGCCGGCCATCAGCGCGATGGCCAGCATGGGCAGGAGGCGGCAAAGCATTGCCGGGCCAGGATACGCCCGGACTGTGACGGGATCTTGTCGGTGGAGTCGGACCCCAGGTACCGACGCCTCTGTAGTGCCATCGCCGGCAATTGAGGATATGGTCATGCCGCGGCCCATCGGCCGCGGTCCATCTTGGGTCTTATGCTCAGTCCCGACCACCCGTATCCCGGCAGCCCGAGACCGCCGGTCTCCGTTCCGCCCGGGCGCTGGGCGCGCGCCGCGGCAAAGACCTTCATCTTCCTGGTGGTCGGGGTGCTGCTGTATGTAGCCCACAGTGCCTTTGTCCCCGTGGCGCTGGCGCTGCTGATGGCGCTGGTACTGTCCGGCCCGGTCGAAGCGCTGCACAAATACCGGGTACCCCGCTTCATCAGTGCGGCACTGATTCTGGTGGTCACCCTGAGCCTGATCGCTCTGGCCATCAGCGCGCTTTGGACACCCGCCCAGACCTGGTTTGCGAAGACCCCTGAAACCATATCGTTGTTGCAGCACAAGGCGCGTCCCCTCACCCGTTTCATCGGCCATCTGGATGATCTGCGCAACAAGGCCAGCACGCTCGGGCCCACCAAGGCGATCTCGACGCCGGTGGTCGCCGTGGCCTCACCCAGCGGACCCAGTCTCATCATCAATGCCAGCGGGCCGATCATCGCAAGCCTGCTGACCTTCATCATCGTGACCTTGTTCCTGCTCGCCGGCGGTCCACCCATGCTGGCGAGGATGACGGCGGCTTTCGTGGATGATCTGGATGCATCTCACGTGCAGATGATCATCGAGAAGGTTCGTGTCGAGCTCGGGCGTTTCTATCTGGTCACGACCTTCATCAATATCGGATTGGGAGTGGTCACCAGCCTGGCAATGTGGGCGTGGGGCATGCCGACGCCCTATCTATGGGGCGCGCTCGCGGCCCTGGTCAACTACATTCCCTATGCCGGCGCGATCACGACAGTCAGCGTCATCACCCTGGTGGCAGTGGTGTCGTTCAACACGCTGGGGCAGATCTTCGGTGTCGCCGCGACCTACGTTCTCATTGCCACCATCGAGGGCCAGGTTGCCCAGCCACTGCTCGTTGGCAGGCGGCTCGAGGTCAATCCGCTGCTGATCTTCCTGGCACTGTGGTTCGGCAGTCTTTACTGGGGTGTGGCCGGCATCGTGCTCGCGACACCGGCGCTCGTGGCACTCAAGGTGATCGCTCAGAATGCCACGTCCGGCAAGCCCATGATGGAGTTTCTGGGTCCGAACGATCAGGCACCGGACCGCGACGCAAAACTCTACAAGTTCGTGCGCAAGCTCTAGATCAGGGGGCCTTGCAGTTCAGGAACTGGTAATCATCGGATGAGACACCGCGCGAGAACTCGCCCTCGCTGTAGTTCACGACCATCGAGCCGTCCATGAAGTACAGACTGACATCCCCATCCACCACCAGCAATGACGGCACATAGTTGGTGTAGCGCTTGTGCCAGCCGCCGGAGTGCTGTGCCAGCAGCTCGCTTAGTTTGCGGAATTTCTCGGTGCCGGACCTGAATCCGCAGCGTTGCACCACCTTTCCGTCTGCATAGGCCATGACGGTCACGGTTTGCTGAGGCAGCGTGATCGTGATCGAGCGGGTGCAGGCGCTCAGTGCGATGAATAAGAATGCCGTCAAAACCGATTTACGCATCAACTACCCCGTTTTGAGTCAGCGTGTTTCCTGATGAGAGTCGCTGCGGCGACATTCTTCCAGGCGGCGGCCAGCGCCGGCCGGAGCACTTGCTGTGTCGCGGGCCGCAAGCGTACGTTGGTCGCCCCGCGCAGTCCCCATGCGCCCTTCACGGCAACGAAGACCCGCGGAGATTCAGCCATGAACTGCGCCTGCTGTGAGGAAGTCAGCTTCACCATTCCCCAGGCGGTGTCCGGATAGCCCAGTGTGGCAAATACCTTCTTGCCCACCCGAAAGTCCGGGTGATCCAGATGCGAGGACTCGTAGCTATCGGGCAGCGTCAGCGCCAGTTTGCGAAAGCCATCCGGTGTCATGATTCTCAATGCGTTCGATTTCAGAGCCTGCGTATCAACTCGTATCCAAACTCGGCGGAGGTATGAATCACAGCCCAATCGACCACCCAGATGCCCGCTGCAACCACACTCAGGGCAATGACGGCACTCAGCAGTCTCTTGGTCCAGGGCGACCAGCTGCGTGCGGAGATCCACACCAGCGCTTGAACCGCGAGGTAGCTATAGCCCAGCAAGGGCAGCGGCAGCAGCGCTTCAAAGGCTGCAGCAGGCACGCTCCTCGGGACAACCGGATACATGAAACAGAACCATAGGACTTCCGCGGCCAGAACCACGAGCACCCAATGCCACCAGCGGCGCGGAAATGCACTATTGGATAAGGACTCAATCATGGTGGGATATGCTCAACGAGTGCACCGATGACACCGCCGCAGATGACGCTGGGGGGAATCACGTACATGCTGTGCGACCGCGCCTCCCTCCCATGCGACAGCACAATCATCAGTGCAATCACGGCGCCGTAGATGGCGCCAAACAGCGTCGCCATCAGCCACCCGGATGATGCCGCCACGGTGGAGGCAACCAGCAGTGCGGTCAGCAGGCCGCGAATCGTACCGGCGCAGATCACCTGTATCTTGCCGCCGGTGCGCGGGTCGAAGTAGATGCCCAAGGTACTCACGAGCCCCAGGGCAGCCCCGATCGCAAATATCGCCAGCAGGTGCGTGGATAGTTGCACGCGCTCAGTTCCGCGCCTGGAAAGCGTCGTGGTAGGAGACAATGCCACCTGGCGTCAAGCTGTCGAAGGCCACCGCCAGGAAGTTCTCCGGAGAGACTCCGGGCAGTGTCAGCGACTCATTCGCCTTGAAGCCGAAGCGCTCGTAAAAGGCCGGGTCCCCGAGAACCACACAACCGGCCGCACCGCTGCTCGACAGCGCCACCAGGGCTTCCATGACCAGGGCACTGCCTATGCCGCGGCGCTGATGGCTTGGCAGAACCGATACCGGTCCTAACCCGTACCAATTGGATTGCTTGCCGGAGATGCTGATGGGCGAGGCCGCGACATGGCCCACCACCTCGTCTTTGTGCACCGCAACCCTCGACACCGTGAGTTCCCCGGCCCTTCTCAGCGCCTCAACAATGAACTCCTCGGTATGACTGGAGTGCGCAGCGCCCCGGAATGCCGCGACCGTTACTCGGCTTATCGCCGCGACATCGCTTGGGGACTCCTGTCTGATTTTGATGTCAGGCGCGGACATATGATGGGTAACTCCGCGATCCGCTCCCTTATTCCTTCCAGCCTTCCGGCGGCTCATTCCCGCCCGTGATCTGGCGTGTCTTGTAGCGCCAATGACCATGGACCCTGACGAAGGTGGCATATTCCCTGCCCTGAGTCCTGATGCGCGGCACGTCGCGCGGGTTGTCCATGAGGAACTCGGTGAAAATCAGCTCCGAGGTGGCCGTATCGCCGTGAATGACGATCAGCGGGTTGCTGATGGTGACATTGAAGGAATATGACTTCGGAGGCGGTGGCGCACTGCTGCTGCGCGCCCGCGAATAGGCCTTCTCGATGCCGTCCTTGCCCTTGTAGTGCGTGGTGCCGAGGATCAGCTCCGCGTCATCGGCATAGAAATCCGAAAAGTTCTCGGGATTGTCCCGGCCGAAATTGTAGTAGTAGTGAGTCACAAGATCCTGGATCTGCGCTCGGTCGACCAGGGTCTTTGCCGTAATGTCGTCGGCCAGCGCGGCGGTGCTGTACCCCAGCACCAGGCACCCTGCGATGACCAACACGCCGGTCCAGGCGTTGCTCCGAGGAGTCGCGAATGTCTTCATGTATCCCCCTGCGGCACCAAACCGCCATTGAAACATACGCCCGATCAAGCGCTTAGGCCACCCCTAAACAGCGCGGGCGACGATCTGCACCATGCCCCGGGGACCCGCGCCAAGGGTGGGGCGCAACCCTGCCCTGCGCAGCGCGTTCTGTGCCCAGTCCGCAGATATGCGCAGCTTCCTATATGAGCTCACCTTCATGCTCCAGGTGCCCCCGGTTCGCTCATGCACGACGTCATGAATCACCATGTGGGTCGGCTCCTCTTCCACAAAGCAGGTATGAATCCTGCTGTCGTCACTGCGGACGGGAATGAACCGCCTGTCGCCGCTTGCCGCGGAGGAATAGTCACGGAAGGTCATGGCAAAGGAACCCTGGGGGGCGAGGATCGCGGAAGTCTGCGCGAAGAGTTCCTCGACTTCCTCCTTACTCTGTACATGGGTCAGTGTGTCGCCCATGCAAAGCACGATATCCGGCGGCGTATCAACGTAGTGACGCACTTTCAGGATATCTCCTTCGATCACCCGAATCGGCAGACCGGCGCCGCGGGCCCGCAGCTCATCAAGCAGAATGACGGACTCATCCACCGCCGTGACGGCGCAGCCTGCCCGCGCCAGCGGTATGGCGTGCATGCCGAATCCAGCCCCCAGGTCCATTGCCACCACGCCGGGCGCAGCCCTGATGCCCAGCGCCTCAAGGTCGGACTTGCCGGTGGTCATGGCGTTGTCAAAGCCGCCGACCATCCACAGGTATATGGGCGCCAGGTGAGCGGCGTAGTGATCGCGAATCGTGGGCATATCGGTCCTCAGCCTACCTTAGGAGGAGGAATGGCTGGCCACACAGACCTTGTTGCCTTCGGTGTCTCTGAAATATGCGCCGTAATACGTCGGAGTGTATTCGGGCCTGAGTCCGGGTGGTCCCTCAGAGACGCCTCCATTGCTCAGCGCCACGGCAAACACTTCGTCGACCACCGCGCGGTCTGCAGCAAGGAATGCCGCCATCTGACCGTTCCCCGGTACATGAGCGCGGCCATCGTAGGGCTTACCGATCAGAAACAGTGGCCGTTGACCCGGGCCGGTCTGCCAACCTGCCCACGGGCGACTCTCTTCGCAGAATCGCTCCTGGAGGCCCAGCGGGGACAGTACCGCGCGGTAGAAGGCCAGCGCCCGCTTGAAATCGGATACGCCAACAAAAATATGGGAAAACAATCCTGCGGCTCCGTTTCGTTACCCCGCGCTGGGGTGGGCTCGGGTGAGTTCCGCTTCCAGGCTCGCCCGTTCGCTCTCGGGCAACCAGAAAAGGATCTCATTCCCGTCCATGTCCCGAATCGCAAGCGTCGGCGCTCCCCAATGGATGACGCTGGTCTTGATGCGCTTTTCGCTCAAATGCCGGCGGAATGGCTCGACCTGGTCGGAGTCGATCCCGATGAATACGCGCCCATGGCCGGCCCAGCCGACCGTCCAGTCCTCCTCCTGGTTCAATATCAGCTGGAAGCCGGAAAGGCTCACCTGAAACACAAATGCCCGTCCGTTTTCCTGATGATTCCAGTCCAACGTAAAGCCCAGGATGTCAGTGTAAAAACGCAGCGCCTGCTCGGCATCCTTGACGAAGAACACGCTCCTGGCCGCTAGATTTTCCAGCATGGTTTCCTCACAGACCCGGTCCCACTCTGAGTTTGGCTATGTCGTAGGTATGAATCTCGCCATTGCGGCGATTGACGGCGTACCAGCCCATCAGGTTGCTGCAGTCGCCACCACAGGCTCGGTTCGAGCGCAGCGCCACGACAAACCATCGATTCCCGGAAAAACCGGAAAAATCACAGAACCAGCCCGCACCGGGAGGCCCGGTGGCGGGGAGTGAGTCCATGCGGGCGACCTTGCCTTTCAGCAATGAGCACGAGGCGGCCTTGTTCAAACGGCCACCAGCCACAGCGATTCCACCGGGCGTCACGCTGCAGCAAATGACGACCAGGAGGATTGCCAGGACAGTACGTAAATTCATGGCGGCTGCGCCCGTTCTACGATTGTCAGGCCGTTGGTCGCGTCGTGCGAGTCATTGTTCCGACACATAATCTGACCATGGTATCCAAGCAAATCTTGAATTCATCGTTGGATAGTGGCACCAGAAAGATGGTCGCACGGTCACCAACCGGCGTGGGCCGGCCGGTACAGTCCGGCTGTCCGTTGGTCCTGGTGATCGTATCCGTCAGGACGTAATAACCCTTCTCCGAAGAAAACGCCGAGAGTTGGTACTCGGAGAATGACTCCTCTGAGCCGCTGAAGTTGTGGCTCGTGCCATCGGCGCGAAAGTTCCACGTCTCAACACACTTTGCATTCGCGCCAACGACCTGCCACAGCCCCACAATCGGGGTGCCGCCGGTGGGCGGTTCGGCAAATCCGAAGGTCGCACCAAAGAACCAAACCGCGACACAAGCGCGCCACCGGTACTTCATGCTAGCCCCCGGACCTAAACCGATTGTACTTCACGATCATGGGTTCAAACGATGTCCTGCGCTATGCGCCACAGCACCCCGCAAGGGTCAAACAGGGTGAAATCGCGCATTTTCCAGTCCCGATCTTCAGGCGGCCCGATTTCCACCCCGTATTTGCCGGAAATCTCTCGGGCTTGAAGCCTCGACCACCAGGTATCCACGTCCTTCACCAGCAGGTGCATCTGCAGGTTATCGGCGAATTCCTTGACGTAGAAGTCCTGCAGCAGAAACCCGGGCATGCTCTGTTCGCCATGGGGGCCGTAGTGCAGGTAGGCAAGACCCGCGTTGCTCCAACACAGCGTGAAGCCGATATCCTGATAGAACTGTTTCGAAACCTCAAAATCCCTGGAAGGAAGATGTGCCTTGAGTTCGAGGGCAATGAGTTCTGTCACGGGTTTCTCCTGGTTGAGCAGCGTACCGCAACAGCACGACCGTGCTGCAGGTGCGTCAGCCTTGGCGCTGGCACGTTCTGGTACCTGCCGGCATCATGCAACACAATGGATTTTAGATGATTGAGTGACATGCACGTGAACCTCACATCCTGGGCGCCGGCCACCCGCGGCGGCATCTGCATGGTGCGGCTGAGCGTCGACTTGACCGCGTGCACCAAACAGGCGGGTGGCCGTGCTGACTTTGAACCGGCCGTCGCGGCGACGCTGCGCCGGGGTAGCCCTAAGGGTGCTTTGGCGCGGGATCAGTGGCTGGCGTGCCGCGCGCGCGGAAAGGCTGAAGGAATGGGCTGATGAGCGGTGTCGGCGGCCCACTGTCACATCGGAAGCCTCAGCGGCCGCCGACTCTTGAGCCAAGAACCGGCTGCGTTGCACGGAAGCCGGCATCGGCTGCCGCGTCCCAGGGGAACACCCCTTCCTCCGAAGGCCAGACAACCTGATGCACCGGAAAGACCTCAGCTTCGTAGTACCACGACGCAGACAGTACGTACTGACCGTAGGCTGCACTTGGCACCGGCACAAACTCGCACTGATAGCCTTCCAGCAAGGCGTCACTGGGCTCCGTCAGGTTCAATGGATTGCCTGCACGAGCGGCGTCGGCGGCAATCTTCAACATGCCGTAGGCAGTGCTCGGCCGAAGACCTAGAACTATCAGCTCAGGGAATCCAAACGAGTGAAAGAGACCGATGGTGTAGGAGAAGCACGGGCTTCCTTCCCCAGCGCCCACGCTCGTGCATTGCCAGCCACTGCGCTGGATGTTCGCGAGTATTCTTTGCTCATACTCGTTCGACGAATTGGTACGCGGCATTGATGACCTCTGATGCACCTGTTGGATCCGCTGTCCGGTCAACTGCAGTCCATCATCCTAACTTGGGCCGAGCGAATGTCTACATGGCCATCAGCACGATGAGCGTGGCGACAGCACGGACATGAAGGAGGACATGCGCAGTATTGGGCACCAGGCCATTGCGCACACACAGGAAAGAATGCGTAGTGCCGAACATTGCGTGGTAGCACGCCGCTCACGCCGCTTCCGCACGCAGCAGGTACGGAACTCACCAGGTGCGCAATTGGCCGAGCAGCAAGGCGCTATAGGCGATCCATAACGACGTGATGAGCCAATGGGGAAAGGGTCGTCCGGGATACAGCATGCTGAGGGCAAGTAAGACTGAGTAAGGAAGACTTGGCAATAGGGTTACCGAAAGCAGGCGGCCAAAGCGGTCTTGGTCACGCACCGCGCGAACGTCGTTGAGGCCGCGGGGCGGCACCCGGTCGTGCGTCCAGAGAAATGCCACTTGCGGCCCTTGCAGCAGCAGGACAGTCTTGAGCCTGGTGCCGGAAGAGCCTATTGCTGGTGCGTCCGCGCCCCAAGCCAAGTCAGAAGCGATGACTACGCGCCACGACCCTTCGCTCTTACCTGCAAGAACAGTTCGCGGGGAGCGTCGTCAAAGTATCTGTATAAAGCGGGGCACAACCAAGCCTCGAGATTCAGCGTTGATTCGTAATACCAGTTTCCGCCCATATCGCTGCGGCGCCAGTCAAGGTGAATCTGGCAACCAGGAAAGGCCGCTGCGGAAAACAGCATGATGAAGCCGGCTTCGGCACCAGGAATCGCCGCAACGGCGTGCTCAATCAGCGTATCTGTGCCACTAACGAAGGGCTCCTGTACCAGGCCGAATCGCGGGTCATCGAACACCCACATGTCCAGATACTTGTATGGCGCTATGACATTGATCGCGTTCATGACACCCGGCGCCGAAGTTGCGCGGCGCGCTACCACATGTTTACGGTGTGACTTCCCGATTGAGCGGCAATGATCGCGGGCGCCTGAGCCAGGCGGCGCCCGGACCGATGAAGAGAAGGCCCAGAGCAACCAACTCGAGAATGAACTGCAGCGTATTTATGCTGCCCGTGACGCCAGACACGGCGAAAAACTTCAGCAAATTTGGAACGTAAAGCGGCAGCCCCAGCAGAGTCAGCACCAGGTATGTGATGCGAGCCCAGTTTCTTCCCTGCCAAATCTCAATGACTATCCAGGTCATTACGGCAAGCGTCACGACCGGGACCGAGACCACAAAACCTGCCGTTCCCAAGGACGTAGGGTAATGCCAGAGATACGCCGAATTGATGACGCCCAGAACCAATGCGGCGAGATACAGTGCAGCCGCCCTGGACACCTGGCTTGGGCGCTCAACCGTGTGATCACTCGTGATGGTGTCCGGCATGGTGGCTGCCTTTGATGAATGTTGAGCGCGCGCTGCAATGATACTACGGGCGATTTATTCCTTCTGAGCGACGCAGTAACCTCAACGACGGGTCTCGGTCGTTTGCTGCATTGCCCAAACTACCCGACTACTGCCAGGCGCTTGACATCAGCCTCCACCTGTCAGAAAATACTTACACATGTCAGATGGAGATTGGATTTGGCACTAGGCGGTGAACGCCTGCTGGCTGCACTCGCGGCTCTGGCCAATGGGCACCGCCTGCGCATCGTGGCGGCGCTCGAGGCACGGGGTCGCCAATATGTCAGTCAGCTGGCCCGGGAAGTCGGCATCAGTCGCCCGCTCCTGCACCTTCATCTGCAGAAACTCGAAGCGGCGGGTCTGGTCAGGAGCCGCCTGGAGCTGTCTTCCGACGGGAAAGCGCTGAACTACTTTGAAGTCATGAAATTCGACATCGAACTGACGCCGCTGACGATCGCTAAGGCAGCGGCGTCGCTTCCCGATTCAACGACCGAGTCGGACTAACACCAAGGAGGTTTGCATGGGCACGGGCGGACAGATGAATATGACGCAATACCTGATCTTCGTATCCCCGCTGTTCGTCACGATACTGGTTGTCTTCGCCATGAAGTACTTCTCGGCGATGTTCCAGGCGCGTGCGCGGATTGCCAATGATGCGCTGTACCAGGCACTGGCCGAGAAAGTGGTCGCGGCGCAAACGGAGAACCAGGTGACCCTTGCCGCCATCCGGGCCGACCTCAATCGATTCGGTACCAGCCTCGCAACCGTAGAACGGATCCTGCAACAGGTTGACTAGCGCCAGCCGTGGCAGCAAGGGAGCCGATCAATGTCCATCATTTCCAAAATATTACTCGCACTGCTGGTCGTGGTGGTTCTGGCGGTGGCTTCGCTTGCCATCGCAGTCAGCCATAACTCTGCGTGTGGCCCCTCTCCCACGGCCGCCGTCGCGGAGCCGGTGAAGGCCGCAGTCTATCGCTGCTACGGCTCCGCGGATGTCGTTCGGATCGAGACGATCGCCAAACCGGTTCCCGGTCCCCATGGCCTTTTGGTCCGCATCCACGCCTCATCCATCAATCCTCTGGATTGGCATTTCATGCGCGGAGAGCCCTACCTCATCCGCCCGATGAGCGGTTGGGGCGCGCCGAAGGACATTTTGCTCGGAACCGACTTTGCCGGAACGGTAGAGGCTGTCGGTGCACTTGTGACCCGGTTTAAGCCCGGCGATGAGGTGTTCGGTGGTGGCGATGGCGCGTTTGGCGAATATCTTCGGATCCCTGACACGGGCGCGGTGGCGCTGAAGCCCGCCGGCGTCACGTTCGAACAGGCGGCAGCGGTGCCCGTGGCCGGCATCACGGCGCTTCAGGCTTTGCGCGACGTCGGTCAGTTGCGGCCGGGCCAGAAGGTATTGATCAATGGCGCCGGCGGTGGGGTTGGAACCTTTGCGGTGCAGATCGCCAAGGCGCTCGGCGGGGATGTCACCGCGGTGACGAATACGGGGAGCGTGGATTTGGTTCGCTCCCTCGGTGCCGATCATGTCATTGACTATACGCAACAGGATTTTACGCAAGGCACGGTCAAATACGATCTGATCTTCGACCTGTCCGGCACACAACCGCTCAGTGCGTATCGCCGGGTGCTGACGCCGACCGGAACTTATGTCCCGGGTGGGAACACCGACAAGGGCAAATGGCTTGGCCCGATTCTTGGTTTCGGCAAAACCCTTATCGTGGCAAAGTTCGCGAATCAAAAACTGGTGCCCGTCTCGGCCAACCTGTCGGCTGCAGACCTCACCGTCCTGGCCGACCTGATGCAAAGCGGAAAGCTCAAGCCGGTGATCGACCGCCGCTATCCCCTTGACCGGGTCGCCGACGCCATCCGCTACCAGGAGACCTTCCATGCGCGCGGCAAGGTGGTGGTAACGGTGGAATAGCGCAGTGGGCGCGGTGCTAGACTTCAGGCATTGCCACTGCCGGGAAGTACGCCGATGGATTTCATTCGCCTGGGCTCCTCCGGACTTCGAGTATCGCGGATCTGCCTCGGATGCATGAGCTTTGGCAGCGGTGCCGACTGGATGCTGCCGGAAGCCGCCAGTTTCGCCATCGTCCGCCGTTCGCTTGAACTTGGCATCAACTTCTTCGATACCGCCGATGTGTACTCGGCCGGAGAAAGCGAACTCATTCTCGGCAAGGCCCTGAAGGCCTTCGGCGTCAAACGCGAGGATGCAGTGGTGGCCACCAAAGTCTTCCAGGCCGTGGGGCCGGGCCCGAATCAGCGCGGCCTGTCACGCAAGCACATCATGGAATCCATTGACGGCAGCCTGACGCGTTTGGGCATGGACTATGTCGACCTCTACCAGATCCATCGCTTCGACCGCGACACGCCCATCGAAGAAACCCTGGAGGCGCTGACGGATCTGATCAGAATCGGCAAGGTTCGCTACATCGGTGCCTCGACCATGGCGTCCTACCAGCTCGCAAAAATGCTCTACCGCGCCGATCAGCTGCATCTGGCGCGCTTCATCAGCATGCAGAACAATTACAGCCTTCTGTACCGTGAAGAAGAGCGCGAGATGATTCCGCTGTGCCGGGAGGAAGGGGTCGGGCTCATACCCTACAGTCCCATCGGCGGCGGTCTGCTGGCTGGCAGTCGTCGCAGCCAGACCGTCCGCTCGAACTCGCCGATGGCGCGCAACCGATTCAATCGCAAGGCTGACGAAGCCGTGATCGACGCGGTCGCCGCGGTCGCCGCGAAACGCGGAATCGGGCCGGCCGAGGTCGCGGTCGCCTGGTTGCTCGCGCAGCCGGGCGTCAATTCGCCCATCGTGGGTGCCACCAAAGTGAGTCATCTGGATGACTCGGTAAAGGCCCTGGGAACTCATCTGTCGGCCGAAGAGTCCGAAAGGCTTGAAGGAGCATATGAGACGCAGCCGCCCCTGCCGCTTTATATCCGGCCGATACCTACCGCTGCCGAAGCCGCTGCTCGCAGGTAGGCTGACATGCGCATGGTCCGTGACGTGGTGATCCTCGCCGTTATCCTGCTGGTGGCCTGGGCTGTCTGGCCGCGGGCGAGTGAAGTCGGCCAGGCGCGCTTCTTCTCCGATCAGACCTACAACTTCGAGGCACTGCGGGTCCGTGATGATGTCGCCATCGCCGGCGGCGATAGCAATGAGACCTCGCTGGCGATTCACGGCATCAGGGCCGGTGATGCTGAAGGCTGGTACCGCGCCTGGAGCAGCGCCGGTGATCGGGTGTCGGCGCTTGCCTCCCGAACGCAGGACCCTATCGCCCGGGGCAATGCCCTGCTTCGGGCCCACACCTACTACCGCTCGGCTGAATTCTTCCTCTCACCGACGGATGCCAAACGCCCCGCGATCTGGAAACGCAATGTGGACTCCTTTTATAGGGGGCTTGACGTACTGGGCGTGAAATACGAACGGATCGTCGTTCCCTATGGCGGACATCATCTGAATGCCGTCTATTACCCCGGTCCGGCCGGCGCCGAGGGCCGCCCGCTGCTGATGATGATCAATGGGTATGACGGCACCATGGAGGAACTCTACATGTCCTTCGTGGCGGCCGCCCTGCAGCGTGGCTATTCGGTACTCACCTACGAAGGCCCTGGGCAGGGCTCCGTCCTTCGCGACCAGGGTCTGACTTTCCAGCCCGACTGGGAGAAGCCGAACGGTGCGGTGTTGGATGTTTTTCTGGCCAATCACGCCAAGCCGGGTCGGATTGTCCTGATCGGCGAAAGCATGGGCGGCTACCTGGCGCCTCGGGCCGCGGCATTCGATACCCGGCTGGACGGTGTCATCGCCTACGACGTGTTCTACGATGGCGGCGCCATCGCCTCGCGCAATGTCCCGAAATTCGCCTTCTGGCTGCATCAGCACGGGTTTGATCGCCTGCTGAACTTTCTGGCCGGTCGCCAGAAGAACCCGGGGAGTACCTGGGCCCAGCAGAACGGCGAATGGGTCCTGGGTGTACCCGGCCCCTTCGCACTCCTGGATGCTTTCAAGGCCTATCGACTTGAACCGGTTGCAGGCCTTATCAAGGCCGACGTGCTGATCCTGGCCGGCGCCGATGACCATTTTGTACCCTCTGACCAGTTCGAACTTTTCAAGAAGAGTCTGACTCAGGCCCGCAGCGTGACGGCGATCGAATTCGATCGCGCCTCCGGTGGCGCCGAGCATTGCCAGATCGGTGCCCCCAGCCTCTGGCAGGGCGCTGTGTTCGACTGGCTGAAGGCGAAATTCCCATGAATCAGGAGATCCTATGAAGCTCTTTGGCGTGGCATTGATGGGTGTACTGGCGTTGCTCGTGGCCCCGTTGACTCAGGCAGCCCAGACCTGGACTGAGGGCCGTGACTTCGAGGTCATCACACCGACCCAGCAGACGCATGTGGCGCGGGGCAAGGTCGAGGTCATGGAGGTGTTCTCGTACGGGTGTCCCGCATGCAATGGCTTTCAGCCGGCCATTGACAGCCTGGAACACAGTCTGCCGGCAAACGCGCAGATGGTGTTTCTGCCCGCATCCTTCAAGCCCGAAGAGGATTGGGTGATGCTGCAGCGTGCATATTTCACCGCCCAGGCGCTTGGCATTTCACAGCGCACGCACCAGGCGATGTTTGACGCGGTGTGGAAGAACGGGGAGCTGGCGATCGCCGACACGGCCACCCATCGCCTCAAAAATCCGCTGCCTTCGATTGAAGATGCGGCGAAGTGCTATGAGCGCCTCACGGGCGTCAAGACCGACACCTTCCTCGCCACCGCTCGATCATTCAGCGTGGAGCTGAAAATGCGGGCGGCGGATACCCAGATCATTGCCATGCAGATCCCCGGCACGCCCTGCATCGTGGTGAACGGCAAATACCGTGTCATTCTGGATTCACTGCACAGCCAGGATGACCTTAACGGTGTGGTGCGCTATCTCGTGGACCGGGAAAGCCAGCACTGAGCGCCTAGAACGCGCTCTTTACCACACCGCCGTCCACCCTAAGGGCGGCGCCGGTGGTGGCCGATGACAGTGGGCTTGCCACATAGGCCACCAGGGAGGCCACCTCCTCGGTGCGCGCGAAGCGCTTGATGAGCGAGGTCGGCCGCGCATTCTTGAAGAACTGCTCCTCCACATCCGCCAGCGGCCGCCCGCCGAAGCGGGCCGCCGCGCGCGGGTCATCCGAGTCCAGGGTCGGCCCTGGAAGTATGCTGTTGACCGTCACGCCGGTTCTGGCGCAGCCCTCGGCGATGCCCCGCGCCACGGCTATCTGCGCCGCCTTGCTCATGCCGTACTGCACGCTCTCCACGGGAATCTGCAGCGCGCTCTCGCTGGAAATGAAAATGATCCGACCCCAGTTGCGTTGCTTCATGCGCGGCAGGTACAGGCGCGACAGGCGCACGCCGGACATGACGTTGAGATCGAAGGTCTCATACCAGTCCTGATCCGTGGACTGTGTGAACTCGTGGGGCATGAAGCGCCCGACATTGTTGATGAGGATGTCGACATCCGGATAGGCCTTGCCGAGACGCGCGATGTCTTCGGCCTTGCTCATGTCGCCCGCGAACCCCAGCGGAGTCTTGCCGGTGGCCTGTTTCAGGGTTGCGGCAGCCTGGTCGACGCTTTGCTGCGTGCGGCCATTGATGATGACCTGGGCACCCTCCTTCAGCAGTACCTTGGCGATACCGTAGCCAATACCGCCGGTGCTTCCGGTCACCAGGGCGGTCTTGCCCTGCAGCTGCAGGTCCATGGCCTGTACCGCGCCGGCCGTGAGGGACAGCAGGGCAAATGCCACGAACAATTTGAATGATGCCGCTTTCATATCCACTCCGCTTAGGTCTCATGCCGGGGGGGCATGATACTGCGGACCGGCGGCGGCGGCCCTATGAGGCGTTCATCACCTGCATCGTTCCCAGCTGACGTTCGATGCGCGCGCGCGAGAACAGGCCACGCACGAATGACGTGCGTTCGCCCTCAGTCTCGACCACCAGCAGATGCATCAGGTTGGTATCACGCAGTGCCTGCAGGACGTCGATGACGCGTGCGGTCCTGACATTCGACCAGTTCAGGGTCACCAGGTCGTGCCAGCGTGTCATGACGTGCCCGACCTGGACCTCATTGCGCCGAACGTCATGGAACTGCTGGATGTACTGAATCGGTCGCTCGCCCTCGATGTCATAGGAAGTGATGAATCCCACCACGCTCAGCTCGTTCACGACCAGGAGTGAGCGCACCCCCAGACGCGCCATGTCGCTCAATGCCGCACCTATTTGCCTGTCCTCATCCACCGTGACCGGGTATTGGCGGCTGAAGTCATTCATGGCGTTGACGGCCGGGTCGTACAATTGGATACGATTGAACGGCGTGGTACGGCGCGGCAGAACGCCGGAGTAGCCCGTCTGGCCGTAGTTCAGCATTGGGTTGCGCATGACCGGGAAGATGCAACGCCTGTACCAGGCCGGATCAGCGCCACAGACGATCCAGGGGCCGAGGGACCGGTGCAGCCACGCCATCCTGCACAGCAATGACTCAGGGGTAACGGCGTTGCGCACCAATTGGATCCATCAGTGCAGCGCCGCAAACGGGGGCCGCAAGGGTAGGCTAAGCTCGCGTTGGCTGTTGGGGCGGCCGTTACGATGCGCATCCTGATTGTCGGCGGCTACGGTACCTTCGGGGGCCGACTCGTCGAACTCCTTGAAAGCGATGCCAGGTTGACGTTGCTGGTCGCCGGACGGTCTGCGACTGCAGCGCAGGCCTACTGCGCGTGCCGCACCGGCGCGCAGGCGCAGCTGCTGCCGACAGTCTTCGACCGCGCACTGGCGGACAGGCCGCAGCTTGCGGCACTGCAGGCTGATCTGCTGGTCGATGCCAGCGGCCCGTTCCAGGCATACGGCCCGCAAGGCTACGGCCTTGTCGAGCTGTGTATTGCCAGCGGCGTGAACTACCTGGATCTTGCCGACGGCTCGGATTTTGTCGCCGGAGTCGCCCGTTTCAATGACGCCGCCCGGGCCGCCGGGGTGTTCGTACTGTCCGGTGTATCGAGTTTTCCGGTGTTGTCGGCTGCCGTGGTGCGGCAACTAGCCAAGGGCATGTCGGGGGTGCGGGGCATCCGCGGCGGTATCGCCCCATCTCCCTACGCGGGCGTTGGCCTCAATGTCATCCGCGCCATCGCCAGCTATGCAGGCCAGCGCATCGCCCTGAGGCGCGGAGGCGCAACGGCCCCGGGCTGGCCATTTACCGAGTCCGAAAAATTCGTCGTTGCGGTTCCTGGCCGCGTGCCGCTGCGCCGCCTGCGTTTTTCACTGGTGGACGTGCCGGACCTTCGGGTGCTTCCGGACCTGTGGCCGCAGGCCACGGATGTCTGGATGGGTGCCGCCCCGGTGCCGGCGTCATTGCATCGGGCGTTGACTCTGATGGCGTGGCTGGTGCGTCTGCGTCTGCTGCGCAACCTCTCCTGGCTGCCACGGATCATGCACTGGGTCACCAACCACTTTCGCTGGGGTGAACACCGGGGTGGAATGTTCGTGGTGGTGTCGGGAGAGGGTCCTGACGGACCGCTGGTGCGCGAATGGCATTTGCTCGCGGAGGGCAATGATGGGCCCCTGATCCCATCGATGGGTGCGCAGGCCGTCATCGGCAAGGTTCTGGATGGGAATTCACCCCCGCCCGGCGCACGCACGGCGATGCCGGACATTCACCTGGGTGATTACGAGAAGCTTTTTGCGCAGCGCACTATCTACACCGGTACGCGCCAGCGCCTACCCCTGGCGCGCCAACCGCTTTTTCATCGCATTCTGGGAGACGCCTGGGATCAACTGCCCGCCGCAGTGCGGCGGCTGCACGGCGTGACCTCGCGTTCGACTTTCACGGGCACGTGCACGGTCCGCCGCGGCCATCAGCCGCTGGCGATGCTGGCTGCCGCTCTCATTGGCTTTCCGAGATCCGGGGCCGGGCAGGACATCAGTGTCGATCTGAGCGTCGAGGCGGACGCCGAGCACTGGGTCCGGACCATCGGCGGGCGGAGATTTTCCAGTGTATTGCGACAGGGTCGCGGACGCTCGGAATGGCTGATGCGCGAAAGTTTCGGCCCGATCACGGTGGACATCGCATTGCTGCTGGACAACGGTTGCCTGCGCTACATCGTACGCGGCTGGACGCTGTTCGGAATCCGACTGCCACGGTGGCTTGCGCCGCGCTCCACCGCGCTGGAGAGCGGCGCAGAGGGAAAGTTCTCCTTCGATGTGACCATCGGTCACCCCCTGACGGGCGTGATCGTGCAGTACCGCGGGTTGCTCACTGAGGCGACCACGGCGCGGCCCACAGATCTATAATGTCCCCGTGCGCATCGCGGCGGAGACCTCCATGACAGTACCCGACAAGGACGATCCGACCTCACGTCGACAGGTCATCGCGGGCCTTGCGGTCGGTGTAGCCATGGTTGCCAGCAGCCGTGTACGCGCCGAGGCCGCCGCGGGCGTCGTACGCAATGTTGACGCCATTCACCAGGAAGTCACCTTCGATGCGCCGCCCGGCCGTGTCTACGCACTGCTCACCGACCAACACGAATTCCAGAAGGTCGTTGCTCTGAGCGGCGCCGCCCAATCCGGCAAAATCAAGGCCGGCACAGCGGCGCATATCGGTCGTGAGGCCGGTTCGGCGTTTGCGATTTTCGGTGGCTTCGTCGTCGGTCGGAACATCGAACTGGTGCCGAACACGCGCCTGGTGCAGGCGTGGCGACCGCAGGACTGGCCCGCTGGCGTGTACTCGATCGTGAGGTTCGAGCTGCTCGAGCACGGTGGAGGAACGCTGCTGAAATTTGACCACACCGGTTTTCCCGCAAGCGACGCCGACAACCTGGCGCAGGGCTGGAAGCTGAACTACTGGCAGCCCATGGCGGCGGTGCTGGCTCGTCCGTGACTGTTGCAGCGCCGACCATCCAGCCATACGGCGCCTGGCGCTCTGCGGTCAGCGCCGAAGCACTGGCCAAGAGCCACGCAACCTTCAACAGCCTGCGCGCCGTCGATGGTCATCTGTACTGGACGGAAAACGTTCCCGCCGCCGAGGGCGCGCATTGGCTGTTCCGTCTGTCAGCCGGTGGCGACCTGTCGGCGCTCGTGCCTGCGACGGCCAATGTGCGCAGTCGCGTGCATGAATATGGCGGCGCGCCCTTTGCCGTGGTCGGGGATACGGCCTACTACAGCCAGTTTTCGGACCAGCGTCTGTACCGGATCAGACCCGGTGAAAGCCCGGAACCGCTGACCCCGGAGGGCTACCGGTATGCGGACTGCACGCCACTGTTTGCCGGTGAGGGTTCCGTCGTTGCATTGATCTGCGTGCGTGAGGACCACACCGATCCCCGGCAGGTACGCAATGCGCTGGTCAGGGTGCCCCTTCCCCAGGGCGGGGCCGGTGACATTCTGTATTCCGAGTGCGATTTCGTTGCCTACCCGCGGGTGAGTCCTGATGGCAGGCGGCTGGCCTTCATCGCCTGGCATCATCCCAACATGCCCTGGGATTCGACCGCGCTCAAGGTCGCTGACCTGGGCGGTCCCGGACCGCTCGCGCCTGCGACAATCGCCGGAGGCGGGGGCGAATCCGTCATGGAACCTCAATGGGACAGCGATGGCGCGCTGTATTTCATTTCCGATCGCAGCGGTTTCTGGAATCTGTATGGGTGGCGCAATGGCGCCGTACAGGCCCTCTGGCCACGCGCCGCCGAATTCGCCAGTCCGCTGTGGCAACTGGGCCAGGCCAACTATGCGCTGCTGGGGGATGGCCGGGCGCTCGCCCGCTACGGGGAGGGCGGCCTGGATCATCTGGCACTGATCGACTTGCGTCTGGGCGGCGGACGAATCATCAACCTGCCCTACGTCGAATACTCTCAGCTCACTCGGGTCGATTCGCGGCACGTGGCATTGGTCGCCGGCTCAGCAAGCGCCCCGCAATCGATTCTGCGGATCAATGTGAATACCGGGCAGCGGCAGACCCTGCACCAGGCCGGTGCCGCCTTGCTCGAGCCGGCCGCCGTATCGGTGGCCGAGCCGATCGAATTCCCGAGCGCCAACGGACGCCGCGCGCATGCGTTCTACTATGCGCCATCCAATCCCGCTTTTCAGGGCCCGCCGCAGGAACTGCCGCCCCTGCTCACACTGGTGCATGGCGGCCCGACCGGTCAGGCCTCTGCGGCGTACTCTGCCCTGGTGCAATATTGGACCAGCCGCGGATTCGCGGTGGTCGACGTCAACTACGGAGGCAGTTCGGGTTTCGGACGCGCTTACCGGCGTACGCTCGAGGGTAACTGGGGCATTGTCGATGCCGAGGATGTCATTGCCGCCAGCCGCACCGGTCGCGTCGACCCGTTGCGCACCGCCATCCGGGGCGCCAGCGCCGGAGGCTACACCGTGCTCCTGGCGCTCGGCACCAGCGAGGTATTCCATGCGGGCGCGGACTACTTCGGAGTCTCCGACATGGCGGCGCTGGCTCGGGATACCCACAAATTCGAGAGCCGCTATCTTGATTCCCTGATCGGCGCGTTGCCCGAGGCCCAGGCGATCTATGACAGCCGCTCGCCACTGCATTGCCTGGATGGTTTCAAGGCGCCGCTGCTCGTCCTGCAGGGGGCTGACGACAGGGTCGTGCCGCCAAGTCAGTCCGAACTCATCGTGCAGGCGCTGCGCTCGCGCCGGGTGCCGGTGGCCTACCTTCTCTTTGAGGGCGAGGGCCACGGGTTTCGCAAACCCGCCAACATCATCCGCTGTCTGCAATCCGAACTATCCTTCTACGGCCAGGTGTTCGGCTTTGCGCCTGCGGATCGCTTGCCGCCATTGGTCATCGAGAATCTGAGTTCGGCTCAGTAAAGAATCGACGGCAGCCACGCGCCGTTGGGTTGGTTGTAGAGTCCTATCGTCATCAGCGTCATGGTCTGGGTGATCTGCAGTTTCTCCTGCAGGCACCAGCGCAGCAGCTCACTGTTCCGGGTCGGCACCAGCACCCCGGCACCCTGGAAGGTTTCGGCGGCGCTCAACAGCGCCTTCAGGTCATCATTCGATTCACCCACGGCATGACCTGAAAAGCCCACCACCGTGGCGTACCCGCTCAGACGTCCCAGACGTTCCACCACACGGGCCGTACCGGCGGCAACGGCCTCAGCGACTTCCCCGGAGCGCGTGTGGCCATGCACTGCCAAGCACAGTTCATTGCAGACCGCGAGATCCTTCGGGGTCGCGGCCCGCACCAGGTAACCCGGGAGGGACTTGCCTATCAGCGGCCCCTTCAGGCAGGCCAGCTGCTCGCGCGCGTTGAATCCGAGCTTCAGGTACAAGGCGAGCGAGCGACTGTGATAGCCCGCCTGCACCAGGCGCAGGCCGGCGACATTGCGCTCCCGCGCGCGCTCCAGGGCCGCACGCATCAGCGCGCGCCCGGCGCCGTCGTTCTGCAGGTCCGGGTCCACGGTTATGGGGCCTACCCCGCAGATCGGACCGCGCTCGTCCAGGAAGTTGCTGCCCACGACCGTGCCGTCGAGTTCGGCCACGACATTGAAAAATCCCTCGTGGCCGATCAGGCCCGTCATCATGCCGACCGCCGCGGCCGCGTGGGGAATGTCCGGTACAAAGCCGTGGGCACTCGCCAGGGCGCTGAAGGCGCGGTAGCAGATCTCACCGAGGATCGCCGCATCCTCAGGCCGGGCCTTGCGTAATACCAGCCTCATGCTTGATTCCCCCTCATCCTTGTTGTTATGACTATCTGCCTTCGATGTCGAACTCGGCACCCCCGGCGGCGCCGGCAGCGACGGCGCAAGCACGTGGAATTTCAGCGCGGGTTTCGCAGCGTCGACTAAAGCCAAGGCCCAGACCCCGAAAGCAGCGGTTCACTGTGCATCGCACCAATCGTACGCGTACATGCTCTGGTATCATTGGATCCCAAGCAACAAGCATTGCACAACCAAGAGGCCATCGAGCTTCCAAAATCAGGTGTGCGGGGGGAACTGTCGATCATGATGCGGATGAATCTCTGTCCCAGGGTTCTGTGCGTTACGGCCTTGATGCTGGCCGGCTCTTCCCTGCTGCAGGCCGAGGACGCCAAGCCTTTCGATGCCGCGGTAGCCTTTGGCTCCCGTGTCGATATCCAATCGCTGCGGCTCTCGCCGGATGGCATGAGCGTCGCTTTCGTGACGCCCATCCCGGGCCAGGGTGCCGTGGCGTACACCCAGAGCCTGGTACCCGGAGCCAAGGCCAAAGTCGCCTTCTATACGGATGGCAAGCCGTTTCGCCTGCAGGGCTGCAACTGGGTATCCAATGATCGGCTGGTGTGCGCGGTTTTCGGGATTGTCCAGGGCCACGGCAATTTCACCGCTGCGGGTCTGCTGCCTGTTACGCGCCTCATGGCCGTCAATGCCGACGGCACCAAGCCCCAGGCGCTGAGCATCCAGCAAAGTCCGTACGCGGCCGGTCTGGCATTGACGGATACCACCGTCATTGACTGGCTGCCCGACCAGGACGGTTCGGTGCTCATGGCGCGCGCCTATGTACCCGTCGTGCACCAGGAGTCGTTGGCCGGCAATAAGGAAGCCTCCGGTGTGGGGGTTGACCTGGTCGACACCCGGACGGGCTCGGCGAAGCAAATCGTTCCCCCGCGTCAAAATGCCGTCGACTACATCAGCGACGGACGCGGTACGGTGCGCATCGTCATGGAGATCAATCCGACGCTCTCAGGCGCCAACAACCCGGAGGCCGTCTTCCTCTACCGCATGCCCGGCTCCGAGGAGTGGCATGAGCTCAGCCGCTTTAACTCACAGACGCAGACCGGCTTTCGGCCCGAAGCCGTCGATCGCGATCTGAATATCGCCTACGGTTGGAAGAAGCTCGACGGTCGCATGGCGCTGTACTCGATGAGCCTGGACGGCTCACTGACCCAGAGGCTGGTGTATTCACGCCCGGACGTGGATCTCAACGCCCTGGCGCGCATCGGGCGGCGCAACCGGGTGATCGGCGTGTCGTACGCGACTGATGTGGGGGCCACGGAGTTCTTCTCATCCGACATCAAGGATCTGCTCGGCGCCGTGCATCAGGCCCTCGCGAAGGATCCGCTCATCGCCGTGGTCGATTCGAGTGTCGATGAGAACAAGCTGCTGATATACGCCAGCAGCGACAACGATGCGGGTGCGTATTTCATCCTGGATCGCCAGGCGCATTCCCTGAAAAGGTTCCTCGGCACCCGGGCGCGGCTCGAAGGAGTCACGCTCGCGCGCGTGAAGTCGATCACCTATCCCGCCGCCGATGGCCAGATGATTCCGGCGTATCTCACCTTGCCACCGGGTGTCGACAATCCGAAAGGGCTGCCGGCCATCGTGATGCCGCATGGCGGTCCCAGCTCACGGGATCAGTGGGGCTTTGACTGGCTGGCACAGTTCTTCGCGGCCCGCGGCTATGTCGTGCTGCAGCCCGAATTCCGCGGCTCGGCCGGATTCGGCGACGCATGGTTCCTGCAGAATGGCTTCAAATCCTGGGACGTCGCCATTGGCGATATCGTTGCCGCCGGACGCTGGCTGGTGAGCAGCGGAACTGCCGATCCGGCCAAGCTCGGCATCGTCGGCTGGTCCTATGGAGGGTATGCGGCGCTGCAATCCACCTTCGTCGATCCGTCACTCTTCAAGGCCATCGTCGCGATCGCGCCGGTCACCGATCTTGCCGCCCTGGTGAGCGAGCGCGGCGCCTGGTCCAACTATTTCGAGGTGAGCGATTTCGTCGGCGGAGGCCAGAAGATGCGGGATGGATCACCCATCAACCACGTCGACAAGTTCAAGCAGCCTGTCATCCTCTTTCACGGCACCTTCGATCGTAATGTCTCGGTCGAGGAGTCCAGGAAGATGGCGGCGGCACTGAAGGCCGCGGGCGCGCAGTGTGATCTCGTGATCTATGAGGATCACGATCACCAGCTCGAGGACTCAGACGTGCGAATCGACATGCTGCACAAGAGCGATGCCTTTCTCAGACATGCCTTCGGGATGAGCCCATAAGGTACGCGCGACTCTGGTCTGGAATCGCGACCGCGTTGCTGGCCGGCATCGCGGTCGCGCAACAGCATGACATGCAGCACATGGGACCGGCGCAGGGCGTCGGCGCCGTGCACTTTGACAATTCCTGTGTGCCAAGCGCGCGCCCCATCATCGATGGGGGCCTGGCCCTTCTCTATTCATTCTGGTTCACGCAGGCCCATGAGTATTTCGCTCGCGCCGCGCAGCGCGACCCGGCCTGCGCCATTGCCTACTGGGGCGAAGCCATGTCGGGTTACGAGCAGATCTCGGGCGGCGGGGTGCCCGAAGGCGCGCAGCTGAAGTCGGGACTGGCGGCGATTGCCAAGGCTCGAGCGGCCCTCGAAAAGACAGCCCGCGAGCAGTCCTATGTCGATGCCATCGCCATCATCTATGACGCCTCCATCCCGGGGCGTGACGCCCGCGTGCGCCGTTACTCCGCCGCCATGGGCGCGATCCATGCGGCCTATCCCGCCGATACCCAGGCCGCCGTCATCTACGCCATGTCGCTGCTCAAGGACGGCATGCCGGCGGATCCCGAGCTCAGGCTGGCGCATCAGTCACTCGGGATTCTCAACGAAGTTCTCACGGTCGAGCCCGACAATCCCGGCGTCATTCATTTCATCATCCACGCAACGGACAATCCGCGAATGGCGCCATTGGGCCTGGATGCCGCGCGCCGCTACGCGAAAGTCGCCCCGGACGCGCCCCATGCGCTGCACATGCCCAGCCACATTTTCGCGCGCCTCGGTCTCTGGGACGAAGACATCCGGTCCAATCTGGCCTCGGCGGCGGCTTGCGCACGCCCCGAGGTTGCGCACGGTGCCGCGGAGAACCTGGTGCATGCCCTGGACTTCCTGCAGTACGCCTACCTGCAGCTCGGTGATGAAGAGCGCGCCGCGGTCATTGCCCGTGAGGCCGCAGCGATCCGCCCCGACGACTTCTCCGCCGGCATCGCGCGCTACTACTATGTCATGGAGTCGGATTTTCCGGCTCACCTTGCCTTGGAAACGGGCAACTGGTCGGCCGCCCTCGCGCTTCAGCCGCTCCCGGGCTCTGACCTTGGCGCGCGCCGACTCATCTATTGGGCCCAGGCTGTGGCAGCGGGTCATCTCAAGGATGCCCGCGCGGCGTCACGGGCACAGTCACGGCTACGCGAGACCTACACCCCTTCCCAGCTCGCGGCGAATGAAGCGGATGATCTGGCACTGTGGGCCGAAGTGCGCGCCTGGACGCTGTTTGCGGCGGGCAAAACCGCTGAAGGCATTGCCCTGCTGCGGCCGGCGGCCGATCGCCAGGATGCGGTCGGCAAGGGCGAGGTGGAATTGCCGGCGCGCGAAATGATCGGCGACATGCTGAGACTTTCGGGCCAGCCCGGCCAGGCGCTGGTGCAATACCGCAAGTCGCTGCAAACCGACCCGGGTCGCTTCAACACCCTGCTGCATGCCGGTGAGATGGCCGAGCAACTCGGGTTACACCAGGAGGCGACCGGCTATTACCGGGCCCTGCTGCACAATGCCGCGCACCCCACGGGTGGCTACCTGCCGCGGTTGCGCAGCGTTCAGGCCGCCTCCTTGAGGTCCAGCCAATGAATTCAACCGTGCTACTGGCGACGCTGCACCACCTGGCGGCCTTTACCGTGGTCGCCATGCTGGCGGTGGAGGTGGCCACGTTCAGGCCGCCGTTTTCGGCGCTGCAGGCCCGGCGTCTGCAACGCGTCGATCTCCTGTTCGGCGCCTCGGCCATGCTCGTGCTGATCTTCGGCCTGATGCGCGTGACCTGGTTCGAAAAGGGTCCGGCGTACTACTGGCACGACTTCTTTTTTCTGATCAAGTTCGGCGCCTTCATCGCGGCGGCATTGATCTCCATCTACCCAACGGCGATTTTCCTGTCCTGGACCCGGGCGCTGAAGGCCGGTGAGGCGCCGCAGATCTCCGCTGGCTGCTGCCGCCGCGTGCGCCTGTGCCTGATGTTGGAACTGGTTGCGATCGCGGTCATTCTGCCTTGCGCGGCATTGATGGCGCGCGGATTCGGCTATTTGCGCTGATACCGGCGTCGTGGTATCTAAAGTCAATGAAGCCAGTGATCCCACGCCGCGAGTTCCTGGGGGCAACAGGTGTGCTGACCGGCCTCATTGCCGCCGGCAGTCCCCTGGCGCTCATCGCCCCAAGCCGTGCATGGGCCGTCGATCTTCGGACATTGTCGAGCACTGACGGTGCGACGCTCATGGCGGTGGCGCGCACGATCGCACCGCACGACAAACTGGATGACGCCGCCTATGCACTGGTCATTCAATCCATCGACAGCGACGCCTCGAGCGACGCGCAGATGCTGGCCATGCTCCGTGAGGGCATCGGCAAACTGGGTGCGGGCTTCGCGTCGGACGCCGAGCCAGCCCGGGTGCAGACCCTGACGGCGATGGAAGCGTCAACCTTCTTCAAGACACTGCGGACCAAGACCTTGGGTGTGCTCTACGCCACACCGATCGCCTACGCCTACTTCGGGTATGAGGGTGAGGCATTCTCAAAGGGTGGCTATCTGCTGCGAGGGTTCAATGACCTGCGCTGGCTGCCCGAGGTGCCGCTGCAGGACAGCGGACCGGTGCCCGGCGCCTGATCTGGGGCCGCATAATCGTCAGGGGGTTTCGTGGCGAGCATTTCGCAAGATGATTCCGGTGCGGTCGTCATCATCGGATCAGGGGCCGGCGGCGGCACTCTGGCCCATGAGCTCACGCGCCGCGGCCTCAAGGTCGTGCTGATCGAGGCCGGTGCCCGGCAGTCCCTGGCGAGTTTCTCCCAGGTGCCCGGCGATGCCTTTGCCCAGCTGACCTGGCTTGAGCCGCGCACCATATCCGGAACCACGACGGTGGCGCAGGACTATCCGACGCTGCCCTCCTGGACCTGCAAGACCGTGGGCGGCACCACAGTGCACTGGACCGGCGCGACTCCGCGAATCCGTCCCTGGGAGGTCAAGGCCCGCACCACCTACGGCGACATCAAGGGCGCATCCCTGATCGACTGGCCCATCGACTATGCGGAACTGGAGCATTACTACGACCTCGCCGAGAAGCGCCTGGTCGTCACCCGCCGCAACGGCAATCCGGGTCTGCCGGCCTCGAATCACTTCAAGGTGATGTACAACGGCGCCAAGCGTATCGGCTACAAGCGCGTGCATACCAACTACATGGCCATCAATACCCGCCCCGCGGACGGGCGCGGAGTGTGCATCCAGCAGGGCTTCTGCGTTCAAGGCTGCAAGACGGGCGCGAAGTGGAGCACCCTGTACACGGAAATTCCGCGCGCCGAGGCGACCGGGAACCTGGATCTCCGCGTGCAATGCCGGGCGGCGCGCATCGAACATGGCACGGACGGGCGGGTCACGGCGGTCGTGTACCGCGATCCGCAGGGCAAGGAACAGCGCCAGAAGGCCCGCATCGTGTGCGTCGCCTGCAATTCCGTGGAGACGGCGCGGCTGCTGCTGCTGTCCGAATCGGGCCGCTTTCCGCACGGGCTCGCGAACTCCAGCGATCAGGTGGGGCGCAATTACACCAGCCACACGGGCGGCTTCGTCTGGGGACTGTTCGACAAGCCGATTCACTTCTGGCGCGGCACGACCCTGGCCGGGATCGTCGAGGATGAGACCAAGCACGATCCGAAGCGCGGCTTCGCGGGCGGCTACCACCTGGAGCTTGCCGCGCTCGACCTGCCGAGCCTGCCGCTGGCCGGTCTTCCCAGCACCATGTGGGGACGCGATTTCGCATTCGTCCTCGAACACTATCGCAACATGGCGGGCATCTTCATCAACGGTGAGGACATGACCCGCGCCACCAACCGCATCACCCTGAACCCCAAGGTAAAGGATGGTTTCGGATTGCCCGTGGCCAATATCCATGTCGACGATCATGACAACAATGCCGCCATGCGCGCCCATGCCCAGCGACAATCAAAGGCGCTGTACGAAGCGGTCGGCGCCATACGGGTCGTCAATTCACGGCAGACACCTGCAACGCACAACATGTGCACGGCGCGCATGAGCCAGGATCCGGCACAGGGCGTGGCGAATGCTCATGGCCAGACCCATGACATCGCCAACCTGTTCATATCCGACGGCAGCGCATTGAGCACGCCGGGTTCGGCGAATCCGACGCTGACCATTGTCGCCCTTGCGCTGCGTCAGGCCGAATACATCGCACAGCAGATGAACGCCCACAGCATCTGAGGCTGGGGCCAGGGGGCGTCCATGTCGCACATAGTCCGGGCGTTCGCAGCGCTCATTCTCAGCGGGGTGTGGTTGACGGCCGTGGCGCAGAACGAGCGCTGTGCCGGATCTCGTGACCTGAAGATCGTTAATGGGCGGATCCACACCATGGATGCGCGGGACACCATTGTGGCCACCGCGACCATCCGGCACGGGCTCTTCGTCGCGGCATCCACCGAACGCGATCCTTGCATGCAGGTGATTGACGTTCACGGGCACACCGTGGTTCCCGGATTGATCGACAATCACAACCATATCGTGCTGCTGAGCGAGCGTCCGGGTCACGATACCCGGCTGGAGTCGGCAGCCAGTATCGCAGACGTACAGGCCGCCCTGCGCGCACGCAGCAGCAGCCTCGGCAACAGTGCCTGGATCACCGCCATGGGCGGTTGGATTCCGGGCCAGCTGGCCGAGAAGCGTCTACCGACACTCCCGGAACTCGACCAGGCATTGCCCGGCAATCCCACGCTGCTGTTCGTCGCCTTCACCGGCCCCGCGGTCACCAATTCCAGGGGTCGGGACTACCTTACCTCCCATGGCGTTGCCGTCAGTGAGACCGGACTGATCGCGGCGGGGCCGCCATCGCTGGCCGCAATGCATGCACTGGCCGCCTTGCAGACGCCATCCGACAAGGAACAGGGCGTACTCGATGCCATGGCGTATTCCGCCAGGCTGGGCGTGACGACGAACGTCGATATGGGGGAATTCGTTGAGCCCGGCACGCGCGACATCAAGGACTCCTTTGTCTTTGACGGGCTCGCCTCTGGCGACCCCTTCAGCATGTATGAACCCTTCCTGACCCTGCATCGCGAGGGCAAGCTCACGACCCGGCTGCGCGTCTTCTTTCTGAGCATGGACCAGGGGCAGGATTTTCCGATGACGCGGGAACGCGTGCTCAACGCCTTCAATCGCTTCGGCGATGACATGATGCGCATTTCAGGGGTGGGTGAATTCGCCACCAGCTGGCCGCTTTTCGGTCCGGTATCCGTGCCGCCCAATTATCTTGGCGCGCTGCAGTTCATCGCCGCGCACGGCTGGGCCTTCCAGCAACACAGTCTGTCATTGGCGGAGGATAAGATCACGGCGTCCACCTTCGAGGCGGTCAATGCCGTGACGCCGATTGCGAACCTGCACTGGTCCGATGCCCACGTACCACAGATCGACCTGGCAACGGTGAATCGCTTCAAGGCACTCGGAGCAGGAATCGCCATACATCCCTACAAGTACCTGTCCGATGCAACTGATACGAATGCCGGACCACCGGTGCGCATGATCCTCGACAGCGGGGTGCATGCCGGAGCCGGTTCCGACTCAGCGCAGATCTCGACCTTGAACCCTTGGAACATGATCTATTACATGGTCACGGGCATGAATGCCGGTGGTCATCTGGTCAATGCCGGACAGACGGTAAGCCGCGAGGAGGCCATGCGCCTGTACACCGCCGACAACGGATGGTTCTTCCGGGAGGAGGACCATATCGGGTCGATCGAACCTGGAAGACTCGGTGACCTGGTGGTGCTGAGCGATGACTATTTCGATACCAGGAAAGTGCCCGACAGCGCGCTGCGCGGCCTGCACTCGGTTCTCACGGTTGTCGATGGCAAGGTGATCTACCGGGCGCCATGAAGCGGTTTGTCGCAGTTCTGTGCGCGCTGCTCAGCGTGGCCGGCTCGCCGGTCTGGGCGGCGGATCGGGATGATGACCCGCACGGGGCGGTATTCAATATTGCGCACTTTGATGTCATGCCCATGGCCACCGGCGGCGTGGATTTTCTTCAAAGTGGCTACACACTGCTTTTCAAGTACCGCTCACAAAGCAAGGCCGACCCGGGTCTGCTGAGCTTCCGGATACTTGATCTGATTCCACCCACCACCAATCATTCGGAAATCGTCCAGGTCTGGGACAGTTACCGGCACTACCTGCAGCATCTGTCGCAGTCGCACACCATCACGTTCCGCTTCGATGTCCAGGGTAGTGCGCGCCTTGGGGGGCTGTGCTGCGTGGGCAGTCCGATCGATGATCGGCAGTACACGCCGGTTCAATCCTTCGGCGCGCCCTGGACCAGCTCTGCCGTACCCTCCACGGCCGGCCCGGCGGGTGCTGTTTTTGTCATCAGCTATGTTGAATTCCTGCCAGGTGGCGATCTGAAGAAGAACCAGGAGGAGCTGCTCCATCATGGTGAGGAGACCCACCACGCCAACACCCCAGGCAATGTGACCTACACCATCCTTCAGGAACTGCATCGTCAGAACCGGTATGTGGTGCTTGAGGTCTGGACCGATCATCAGCGCTACCAGCAATGGCTGGGTGCGGATGCGACCCGTGACTTTCTTGCCCGGTTGCGGCCCCTGCTCGGATCACCGATCGATCATCGGCTCACGATCCTGTGCGGGGACACCTTTGTCGATGGGCAGGGGTGCACATCCCCATAGGTCACAAGCGCACGCGCAGATGCCACGGTAAACTGTGCGCGTATGTCAAAGATATTGGGCATCGCCACGATTGCGGCTTTCATGGGCACCGGCACCTTCGCTGCCGAGCCCACACAAGAGGTGACGGTGACGGCCCAGCGCGCCGAACTGTTACCCAAGCTTTCAGCTTTCGCCTACGGTATTACCGAACCGGTCAACGGGGAGGGAATTGCGCGCTGGCATGCGCCCGTGTGCCCGCTGGTCGCGGGGCTGACGCAGCCGGAAGGCGAATTCATCCTGGCTCGCATCTCGGAGATTGCGCGCGCCGCCGGCGTACCGCTGGCCGGCGAACAGTGCCGCCCGAATCTCTACATCATGGTCACGGGCAAGCCGCAGCAGCTTCTGCAGGCCATGGCGAATCGCAAGCGCGACGTGGTCTTCGCCAACGCAACACCCCTTGCGGTCGATGAGTTCATCGGACGCCCTGAGCCGGTGAAGGTCTGGTATAGCACCGCCCGGACCATTCCCGGGGGCGCGGCGCCTGTTATGGGCATGCCGGCGGCGGCCCAGGTTCGTGGCGGGGGTCTGTCCGGACCCCCGGTCAACGCCGGCTCGTGGCTGGACAACAGCCATCTGCAGTCCTCCTATGAGTTCGATTTCTCGTATGTTTTTGTCGTCGCGGATCAGGCGCGCCTGGGCGCACTGACCCGGGGGCAGTTCGCTGACTATCTGGCGATGGTGGGTCTCGCCGAAGTGAGATCACCGCCGCATCTGGGCGAGGCCCAGACGATTCTGAAGCTGTTCGACGGCGCGCCGGATGCTGCGCTTGCGGGATTGAGCAGCTGGGATCAGGCCTTTTTGAAGGCGCTGTACCACACCAATTCGGCGACCAAGACGCAGCGCAGTCAGCTGGGAGTGGCGATGTCGCACGAGCTCGCTCCTTGAGCCGGCGCACCAGCGCGCCCGAGCCGCACAAGCTGCGCGTCCGTCAGACGCGCAACGGCGAAGACAGGGCGCCGCTGCGGCCCCTTGATGTCGGGATCCTGCCGAACCTGCTGGGCTACAACGTGCGTCGGGCGCACATGGCCCTGTGGCGCGATTTCAATCGCACGGTCGGCGCCGCGCATATTCGTCCCGGCATCTTCAGCATGATGGTGCTCATCGATGCCAATCCCGGAGTTGCTCAGATCGAACTGGCGAGCCAACTGGCCATCGACAAAGCCACGCTGGTCGGCCTCATCCGTCAGCTTCAGCGTCTGGGTTGGCTCGAGCGACGCAGCTCAAGTACCGACCGGCGCCGCCAGGACCTGTTCCTGACGACGCTGGGTCGCCAGCAGCTCGTAATCCTCAAGCGAGTCATGATCGAACATGAACGGCGCTTCCTGAATGTGTTCACGCGCAAGGAACTGACGGAGTTCTTCGAGTACCTGCGCCGTATCCAGATCTAGTCCGAATTCATGAGTTCCGTGGCGAACAGCAGCGCCATGGCGCCACCGCGCGGATCATTGCCCAAAATTGCCGCCCGCTGCAGATACTGCTCGACCGAGGTCATGCGTGCCGTGGACTCACACACATCGATGAACGAGCCCGCCGACGAAGTGCGTGAGTTCACCGCGAGCCAGGCATGCTCGACGGCCTTGCGGTAGGCGGGGCCCTCGATCCAGGCGTTCTCCAGACCGCGCTGCATGGCAAACCCGATCATGGCGGTGGCCGAGAACTCCGGGTACGCGCCCGGATGATCGATGACATTGCGCCACAGTCCATCGCGCGTCTGCAGCGGCAGCAGCGCCGCCATGAGCTTGCGGTAACTGTCCAAGGCATGGGCATATCCGGGATGGGTTCGTGGCAGCGCGGACAAGGTCATTGCCAGACCTATGGCTGCGAAGCCATTGCCACGGCCCCAGGCGGCATCGGTCGCCGGCTGATGTCGGTAGAGACCATCCGGCCGCAGATCCAGCTGCTGCATGAAGCGCAGGTGTCGGTCGGCCATGTCGAAGTAACGGCGTTCGCCAGTCAGGTCACCGGCCTGCGCCAGGATCACCGTGCCCATGAAGATGGCATCGCTGAACTGGTCGTTGTAGGGCATGGCCTCGAGCATCTTTCCTGAGCCGTCAAATCCAAGATCGGCAACCCGTCGTACCAGGGCGGTATAGCGCGGATCACCGGTGCGGCGGGCGAGCACCGTGAACACGATGTGTCCCCCCAATACCAGCTCACTGGGATGTGCCAGGCTGTCCTTGCTGCCATTGACATAGGGCTCCGCGAGCCGTCGCACATCATCGAGCTCGCCGAGCCGAATGCGTGCGATCAACGCGATGGCATTGATGTACCAGGGCTGATCGAAATCGTGGCCATAATGGGCTGCAAGCTCCTCGGCGAGCTGCCTTGGCGAGCGTTCGCGACGCTGCTCGAGCTCGATACGGGCCTCGGATTTGGCGATGGTCACGACCGGGAGCATCCAGTCGGCAGCCTTGCCGCTCCAGGGCCGCGCCGGAATCCGGCCCATGTCGGCCACCTTCTGGGCGCTGAGCGCGGCCGCAAGACCTGCATCATCCTTGGCCGCTATGAGCACGAGATCCGGAGCCTGGCTGCCCAACCAGCGCCACAGCAGGTTCGCTTCGGCGTGCTCACGATAGGCGATGCCCGTGGGAGGAAATGCAAGAGCAGCAGCGTCGGGATTGGCAAGAGGCACCGCCACCAGCTGTACCGGCCGACTTCGACGTCGTTCATAAGCCGCCACCGCAGCGCGCACGGCGGCCACGGTGCCGTCGTCCCCGTGCAGACCCCCGACCAGCACCACCATCGGTGCAGACTTCCCGGATGCCGACACCGCCATGGCGTCGATGCGCGCACCGCTGCTCGCCAACCCAATGTCGAAGACTTCAGCGGCCGCCGCGGGCGTCGCGATCAGTACTGCGAACGAGGCCAGCAATGCAGCAACAACCGGATGATTTGTCATGCGGCAATTCTAGGGCAAAACTACTACTACGCAGATAGTTGACAAATCGCGGCTGGCGGCTATTATCTACTACGTCAGTAGTAACTGGTGCTGCCATGGACGTATCGCTTACGGATCGTGAGGCCGAGTTCATGCAGATCCTCTGGCGCAACGGACCCTCCACAGTGTCCGAGGTCTTGAGCCAACTGGACGATCGACCTGCGTACACGACGGTTCTGACGATCTTGCGCAACCTCGAAGCCAAGGGCTATGTGGGCCACATCGAGGAGGGGCGCGCGCATCGCTACCAGGCGCTCGTTGATTCGGACGTTGCCCGCACCAGCGCGCTGCGCGCCCTTTTACACAAGCTCTTCGACGGTTCCGCGGAACTCCTGCTCACCCATCTGGTATCGGACAAGCGGCTGAATGGCGCGCAGCTGCGACGTATCCGGCGCCTGCTTGAGGACAAGCCCAAGAACGAGGACGAGCCATGATCATCGAGCTGATGGTGTACACGACAGCGATTTCGCTGATCCTCGGGCTCGCCGCCCTGGCCATCGAGCGAGTCCTGGTCCTGGCGATGTGGCCGCGTCGGTGGCTGTGGCTGGCCTGCATGACCCTGTCGCTGGGCGGTTCGGCCATCCTGTCGCAGGTCACACCGGTAGCGCCGGCACCCGCGCCCGCGGCCGCGATTGCAGGCGTGGTCGTCGCATCACAGGGCCTGGCGCTGCCGCGTACTGCAGTTCCGCCGCCGCAGCGCTGGTCGCCCACTGCCCTGATACCGTCGCGGCCGGTACTTGAAACCTATGCACGTCGGGCGTGGCTTGCCACATCGGTGCTGCTGCTGGGACTTTATCTGCTCGGCGCCCTGCGCCTTATCAGCGCCCGGCGCAGGTGGCCACGGCAGGTCCTGGGCCGATACACCGTCCTCGTCTCGCACAACGTCGGCCCCGCGGTGTTCGGGGCGCTGCGTCCCACCATCGTGGTGCCGCACTGGCTTCTCGAGCAACCCGCGGCAAGGCGCGAGGCGGCCTTGCTTCACGAGGAGCAGCATGTCGCCGCGCACGATCCGGGCCTGCTGCTGGCTGCGTTACTGTTGCTGGCGCTGACGGCGTGGAACCTGCCCCTATGGTGGCAGCTGCATCGGCTGCGGCTTGCCATTGAGGTGGATTGCGATGGCCGCGTGCTGCGCACCGGCATCGAGCGCCGGCACTACCTGGATACGCTGCTGTGCATAAACCAGCACGCCGGGAAAATGCCCCTTGGGGCCATCGCCAGCGTCGGTCGCGCCTCGCAGCTGGAACAACGGGTTCGTGCGATGACGACCGGGCGGCCGCGACATTTCCGGCTGTGGATGGCGGGATGGGCGGCAGCGGCCATACCGCTGCTGGTGGTCGCGGCACAGTTGGATCCGCCGCTCTCGGCGCCGGCCTCCGCTGCGCCCCATGCCCATCTGGGCGTTGCGGTCGGCGATTTTGACGTCAATGCCCCGGCAACCTCGATCCCGCATCTTGAACATCGCGGCGCCCTCATCACCCTGGTACACCCTGGTGATGTGGCCGACCGGGCCGGCTTGAAGCGCGGCGACGTGGTGGTCAGATACGCGGACACGGCCATCGATCGTGCGAGCGCCCTGAGCGCGGCGGTCGCGCATACGCCGCTGGACGCACGGGTACCCCTGCTGGTTCATCGTGGAACGGTGGATCTGAAACTGACGGCGGATTTCTCTGCCGCACAACCGTCGCAGCCGCCATCTGGCGGCAAGCCGGTGGAGATTTCCGATCTGGATGCGCTGCGTGACGCCAATATGGCCATCGCCCGGCCGCAATTGCGGGACGAGTTGGTGCGGATGGCCAGGCTCGATGAGATGCAGCAGACGTATTCGAGCGTTGCCAAGATGCCGCCCTCTGCAAACACGGGGGTCATCGTCAAAGGCCTGCGTATCGACCCCGCAGAGACTGAAGCAAATGTTCGCCGCTTGCGGGAGATCATCGCCCGATACGGCTGGCCAACGGTCTCGATGGTCGGAGTCCGGGGCGCCACCGCGGCGGGCATGATTGCCAACTTCGCCAACAAAGACCCGGGCTTTCAGGCACAGGCGCTGGCGCTGATGGAACCGCTGGTGCGGCGTGATGAGGTCCCCACCCTGTATTACGCGGGGCTCTTCGACTACGTGCACACGCCGCAACGGTTCGGGACTCTCCGGGACTGCAGGCAAGGTGTATTTGTGCCGTCCAAGCCCATCGAGGATCCGCAGCACCTCGAGCAGCGGCGCGCGGCACTCGGCCTGGTGAAGCTGCCGCAATATTGCGTCATGGCGCTGGACCCCCCACCCCGAAATTAGCTCTGCCGGCCCCGAAACCCGGGCGGACGGCACCCGGGTTCGATGTGCTTGACGTACTGTGCGTCACTATGTACTATGTTCCGCATTGTGATGTGCGCAACATGGTAGCTAACATGGTAAAGGCGAACGACGACGCTGCGGCCAAGCTCGACACAGAGCTTCGGCGGGGCGCTCTCGTACTGGCTGTGCTGGCGCAATTGCGCAGCACTCAATACGGCTATTCCCTGCGTCAGGCCCTGGCGCAGCGGGGGATGCCGATTGAAGAAGGAACCCTGTATCCGCTGTTGCGGCGGCTCGAGGAACAGGGGCTGCTGGCCAGTGAATGGCAGATCAAGGACGGACCGCCCCGCCGCTACTACACCCTGAATTCCAAGGGTGTACGCATGCTCGAAGATCTCACCACCAACTGGCACGGTCTCGTGGCCACGATGAACGGGCTTCTCCAACAGGAAGGCATATGAACGTCCAGGCAATCATTGACGACTACGTGAACAAGGTCGCGGCGAAGTTGCCGCGCGCCCAGCGCAATGACATCGGATTGGAACTGCGGACCTTGCTCGCCGATCAGCTGCGCTCGGCGGCCGAGGAGGCTGGCCGCGCACCTGATGCCGACCTGGCGGCCAAGGTGCTGCGCGACTTCGGCCAACCCAGCGAGGTGGCGGCTCGCTACGCGCCGCGCGGCTTTCAGCTCATCGAGCCCGAGCAGACACCGATGATCATTACGGTGGCCACGATATGCGTCGCGGTCCAGTGGCTGATCAGCCTGCCTCTGGTCTTCTCCGGGCGCATGACCCCGGGTCAATGGTGGCTGCAGTGGTGTCTCACTGCCTTCGCCTGCTTTGGCGTCCTGGTTGTTTGGTTCGGCCTTGCAAACTGGATGCAGCGTCGGTTTCCCATCCTCAATGGTAAGCGACCCTGGCAGCATTGGATCTTCTGGGTTCCCTTCCCCAGAGACTGGCGCCCGGGCGAGCCTGAAGCGACAGAGCGGCGCGCCGCAGTGAATGCCGCGCCAATCGGGGCGGTACTGACGGTGTTCTTCGTCGCACCGGCGTGGCTGGTGGGACACCTGCTGTCCAAGGGCGCCAGTGTGTACTGGCTGGCCTATGCCGACAATTTCCGGCATTGGCTGCTGCCGCCACTGATCCTGGTGATGGTCCTGCGGCTGGTGTTTTTTTGGGCCGTGCTGCTGGATGAGCGGCGGCGGGCAGCGACCGAGGTCGTACGTTTCGGCCTTTGGGGCTGCTTCCTCGCGCTGCTGTATTGGGCGGTTTTCGGCTGGCGGATTTTCGCCTATCCGCTCACTGACCTGCTGTTCAGAACCTGGCTGCTGTTTTTCCTGCTCATCAACACCATCCAGTTCGTGGTGTGGATTCGCAGGACCGCGACGCGCGTTCGCATACCCAAGACCGAAGCCACTGCTCCGCTCAACTCTAACTGCTGAAAGCACTGTGCGTGCGAACGCCGGGAGTAGAATCGGCCAGTCGGAAGGAGGCAGGATTATGGGCAACAAGCTTTTGCTTAGCCGACGCCAATTCAATGTGCGTTGCGCGGCATACGGCTTGTCCTTGCCTGCCATCGGTGCCGGCCTTGCGCTGCAACGAGGCGCACATGCTGCAGCCGTCACTACCACGGGAACTCCGGGGCGAACGGTGCAGTTTCCGGATGGCACTACCGTGCCTGCGCTCGGTCAGGGCGCCTGGCATCTGGGACAGCAAAGACATCCGGCAGCGGTCGAGCAGGAGGCGGTGCGTGCCGGCATTTCGCTCGGCATGACGCTGATCGACACATCCGGAGACTACGGCAACGGCCTCTCCGAGAAATTCATTGGTAAGGCGATCGCCGGCCAGCGCGCCCGCATATACCTGGTGTCCAAGGTGGAGGCCGATGAAGTGGCCGGCGATGGCATCGCCCGTGCCTGCGAGGCAAGCCTGTCCCGCTTGGGCACCGGTTACCTCGACCTTTATCTTCTGCATTCGCCGGTTCCCAGCGCCCAGTTCGCCGCCGTGGTGGCGGCCTTTGAAAAGCTGCGCATGGCCGGAAAGATCCGCGCCTGGGGCGTATCCAAATTCGATACCGCCATGATGGAGGAACTGATTCGTGTTCCGGGCGGCGATCGCTGCGCGACCAATCAGGTGCAATACAGCCTCGTCAACCGCCACATTGAGCGTGACCTTCTGCCCTGGTGCATCCAGCACAATATGCCGGTGATGGCGTACTCGCCGCTGGGCGGTGACAACCATCTGGTAGTGGAAGACCCCCTCCTTAAGAAGATCGCCATGGCACATGGTTGCTCAGCCGCGGCCGTTGCGCTGGCCTGGGTGATCCGCGGCGGCAAAGTCATCGCCATCCCGGAATCCGGTTCGCCGCAGCACGTCAGGGAAAACGCGCAGGCGCTGACATTGGAGCTCACGCCATTGGAGATTCAGACATTTTCCGGACGCAATGGTTATTCGGATCCCATCGCGTAGAGCGCCCGTCGCTGCGCGGCGTTGCGCAGAATTTCACGCCGTCGCTGCTCGTCAACGAGCCCCCACTCCTTGATCTCGTCCAGGGAGCGGAAGCACCCAAGACAGGTCAGGTCATCTCCCAGGCAGCAATCCCTGACGCAAGGTGATTGGGGGGTTCCGTCGCTCTCGCTCATTGAAGTAGCTTCCAGAAGCCGTGGATTTAATCATGCAGGTGCGGTTGAATCCGGGTAGTACATCACAAGGACCAGACAATGGAACTCAAGCGCGCCGGTTCGCAGCCATCCCAAAAAGGGCCATCGGAGTACTTTACAGGGACGGTGCGCATCGACCCTCTGAACGCCCCGGCCGCCCCGGCCCGAACCATGACAGCTTACGTCACCTTCGAGCCGGGAGCGCGTTCCGCCTGGCACACTCATCCGCTCGGCCAGACCTTGATCGTCACGGCCGGCTGCGGCTGGACTCAATGCGAAGGCGGTCCGATCGTCGAGATACGGGCCGGCGATGTCGTCTGGTGCCCTCCCAATCACAGGCACTGGCACGGGGCGGCGCCCACAACCGCCATGACCCACATCGCAGTGACCGAAACGCTGGACGGCAAGGGCGTGCATTGGCTGGAGAAGGTCACCGACGAGGAATATCTCGTCGGCCCTCCGAAGACGGCTTTTCACTGACGCGCCGTTCTGGCGGATTCCCGACTTAATCTGTCGAATTTTCGAGGACGCGCCAATGTTAGTCTCTTCGAACCAAGGATGGAGAGCCGGTCATGGCCAATCACATCGCGCACTTCGAGATCTTCGCCGACGACGTGGAGCGGGCCCGCAAATTCTACGAGCGGGTCTTCGGCTGGCGTTTTGAAGTCGCCGGGCCGCCGGACTTCTACCTCATCACCACCGGTCCCGAGGTGGAGCACGGCATCTCACAGGGCCTGATTACAAAGCGTCGCGGAGCCGCGGCCCAGGGATCAATCAACAGCTTTCGCTGCACCATCAGCGTGACTTCAGTCCGGGACACCGTCTCGGCCATCGAAGGCGCTGGCGGCAAACTGCGCTCGGCAATCATCGACATCCCCAATGTAGGGAAGGTCGTTGAGTTTGCCGACACCGAGGACAATATTGTTTGCGCGATGCAGTATGTCTCCGGTTCAAATTGAAGCGCTCAGATCCCACGTCGAGGGCCATCCCGACGGCGGCCGCGTGCCCCGGCACGCGCACGATTGGGACCAGCTCGCACTGATTTCCGGGGCCGCCGCGGTCGTGGAGACCGATGCGCTCTATGTCGTCCATCCGCTTCTCAAGGGGCTATGGCTGCCGGCCGGGGTCGAGCACTCCGTCTACTCCCCGCGGCCCTTCTACCTGCACTCGCTGTACTTCGAGGCCGGCACGGTGCGCACCGACTCCCAGCCCCAGGTTCTGGGGCTGGATACCCTGGCCCGTGAACTCATACTGCTGCTGTGCGCCGCGCCGCAACCCTCCAAGCGCGGCGCGCGACATGTACACGCGCTGGCTCTGCTCGAGGAAATCCTGCCGGAAGCAAAACCTGAGTCATTTTCTTTGCCTCGCCCACGTCACGAACGGGCTCGCCTGCTTGCCGACTACTTCTCGACCCAATCCGGCGACAGTCGCTCCGTGGAGATCATCGCAGGGGAGATCGGCGGTGCCAGCCTGCGCACCTTCGAGCGTCTCTTCGTGGAGGAGACCGGGCTCAGCCTTGCTGCATGGCGCCGCCACAGCCGACTGCTCACCTCGCTGTCGCTGTTGGCGGAGGGTAAGAGCATCGGTGAAGTCGCCCGCGCGGTCGGCTACGAGAGCACGGCCGCGTTCAGTGCCGCATTCAAGCAGTGTTTCGGGGTTTCGCCATCGAGCTACAGCTAGGGTTGCACCCGCCTGCCGGACGCGCTAGTCTCTCCCACACTTGTAGGAGATACTCCGACATATGTCGCAAAAGAGGCTGAGCCGGCTGGAGCTCAAGATCATGGAAGCGCTGTGGAGACTCGGCAGCGCCTCGGTTCGGGAAATACAGGAAAACCTCCCGGAGAGAGGCCGCCCGGCGCACAACACGGTGCAGACAGTGCTCACCCGACTCGAGGCCAAGAGCGCAGTGCGCCGCGTGAAGAAAATCAGCAACGCGCACATATACGAAGCGGCCGTGACACGCGGCGCGACCCAGCGCCTGCTCGTCGATGAGCTGCTGGCCTTCTTCGGCGGCCGTGCCGCGCCGTTGGTGTCGCATCTCATCGAGTCCGGCCAGCTGACGCTGCAGGACGTCGAAGAGGCTCGCAAGAGCCTCAAGAAGGAGAGCAAATGAACAGCTCCCTTCTCATTGGAATTGTCGATCACCTTTGGCAGTCGACCTTGTTTGTGGCGCTGGCGGGCTGCCTTACGCTGTTTGTGCGCAGCAATAGCGCGCGCGTCCGCTGCTTTATTTGGCTCGCGGCCTCGATCAAATTTCTATTTCCTTTTGCCTTGCTCACGGCCCTCGGATCTGAAATTTCCTGGCATTCCGCATCCTTGCAGGTGACGGTGCCTGGGTTTATGGCGATTGCCGCCCAGACGGCAGTTCAAGTCACGCAAATCAGCGCGGAACGCCTAACCAAGCTGGCTCAGGCCGCCCAGGACGAGAATCACGGTGCAGTCCTCCTGATCGCCCTGGAAGTGGTCTGGGCGGTGGGCATGCTGGCCGTGTCAATTCGCTGGTTCCATCGGTGGCGGGTGCTGCGCCGAGCCCTGCGCGAGTCGACGCCAGGCGGCCTGCCCTTTGCAGTGCCGGTGAGATCGTCCTCCTCACACTTTGAGCCCGCGGTGGTGGGAATCCTGCGCCCGGTGCTGCTGCTGCCGCAGGGCATGCAAATGCGGCTCTCGCCGGCGGAATTGGCTGCCGTTCTGGCTCACGAGCAATGCCATGTGGCGTGGCGGGACAACCTGGCCGCCAGCCTTCACATGCTCGTGGAGGCGCTGTTCTGGTTCCATCCCCTGGTCTGGTGGCTGGGCTCGAGGATCATCGATGAACGCGAGCGCGCCTGCGATGAGCGGGTACTGGCGCAGGGTCACCCAGCGCACAGTTATGCCGAGGGCATCCTCAAGATCTGCGAGTTCTACCTTCAGTCGCCGATTGCCAGCGCCGCCGGTGTCGGCGGCGCGAACCTCACGCAAAGAATCGAGGCCATCATGAAGAACGGACTGGTCAAGCAGCTGGGTACTTTTCGCAAGCTGGCGCTCACCGTCGCAGCTGCGGCAACCATCGCGGTACCCCTGGCCATTGGCATTCTGGCTGCGCCACGCGGCAATGCCGCGGCGGCCGACGATGAAACCGAACTCATGCTGCACAACGTTTCAATCCGGTTGGCGCCGGCACAAGAGCCGCAGGGTCCCGCCCTGTACAACTCGCTGGGCCTGATGACCAATCATGCCATGAACGTGAAGATCGCCTACAACACGCTGCGCGATTTCATTGCAGCCGCTTATGGAGTCGATGCATCCCAGGTTGTGGGCAAGGATCTGAGCCAGATACCCCTGTTTCAGATCACCGCAGACAATCCCTGGCCCGAGAATCCAACGGATTCCGGGGAAGTACGTTCCAACCGTCTTCGGAAGTCTCTGGGTGAACTCGCGATGCTGCAAAGGCAGCTTCTGGCGACTCATTTCGGGCTGGTCGTCAAACGGGAACGCAGGCAGATGGATGGCTATGTGCTCAGCGTCAGCGCTGGTGGATCCAAACTGGTACCGGACTCGGATGCACCTTGGTGGAAGCAGGGAACGGGGCTATCAAAGGTTGAGGTCATCACGACGCAGGAGCCGGTTGCCATCATTCCGAAGGTGCTCGAAGGCATGTTTCTCAAGCCGGTGCTGGATCAGACCGGACTCACCGGCACCTACGACTACAAGCTCACCTGGACGGCCGCTGCGCCCGGTCAGATGCCCGACCCGGCCATGATGGCGAAGGCGCTGGAGGCGCAGCTCGGTTTGCACCTTGAAGCCAAGACAGTGACGGTGGACGTCATCAACGTCCTTAGCATCAAGGCGCCGGATCAGATAGTGACGGCCAGATAATTAAAAAGGGGCCGCTGCACGCGGCCCCTTTCATACCTGCACCGTTAGAGGATTACTTCGCGGCAGCGGCACCCGCCGGTGGCGGGCTTCGATACCGCCCGACATAGGCGGCTTTCGCAACCACCTTGCCCTTCATCGCGGCCATGAGGTCATCGCGGCTCGCGGTCTCGGGAAGATCAAGCTTCGCATTCAACGCATAGAGCTCGAAGATGTAATGGTGATAGCGCGGGCCCGCCGGGGCACCAGGGCCCATGTAGGCATTCATGCCCATCATGTTCTTGCCGTTCACCGAGCCTTCGGGGAGCTTGCCCTCCGGAATGCCGTTCGCCGAGGCCGGGATGTTCCATGCCACCCAATGCAGCACATCGCCGGTACCGCCGCCGATGGACACGTCGACATCATGGAGAATGATCGCGTAGGCAACCGTGCCGTCGGGCGCATTGGAGAAGGTGAAGTCCGGAATGACACCGCCGCGACCGGCATATTTCTGCGGAACGATGCCACCGTCCTCGAAGGCAGTGCTCTGCATCAGCAGCGGCGGAAGCCTGAAGCCACCCCTGCCTCCGCCACCTGGACCTCCCGGGGGCGGGCCGCCAGCACCCTGTGCGAACGCCGCACCAGTACCGAGCATCGTTAAAGCGACAACAAGCGAAAGTATGCGAAAGCACCTTGTACCCATTTTGGCCTCCCTTGGTTTGCCGATCGGGTAGGCGAGCCTAGCGCAAATCACAGGCGTATTGCTGGACCGTCGATCAGGTCGCCCGCATGGCAACCGTCACAGGCACGCGGGCGGCGCGCAATGCGGGCAGCAGGCCGCCGATCAGGCCTATGCACAGGGCCCAGCCCAGTCCCAACAGCGCCAGCCCGGGCGTTACAGACATGTGAAAGCTCGCGCCCAGGGGACTCGCAAGCAACCCATTGAACAGCAGCCAGGCGACCAGCGCGCCGATCAAGGCGCCCGGCAGCGCCAGCAGAATGGATTCCGAGAGAAACGAGGCGACGATCGGGGTGCTGCTGAATCCCACCGCCCTGAGTATCGCGAGGTCACGACGGCGGCCATCCACGATGGCGTACAACGAGTTGGCTGCGCCTATGGTCGCCGCAAGGGCCATGATCGAACCCACGAAATAACTGACGAAGTTCAGGATGCCGCTGAGCTGCTGGGTATTCTGCTCGAAGATCTCGGCTTCATGCTGGACTTTCAGGTGCAGTGATGAATTCCCCTTGAGCGCGCGGCTCAGTTGCGCGAAGGTTTCGGGGGACAGCAGCATGACATTCGCCTGGTTATAGGTATTGCGGCCGAAAGCCGACAGAATCGTGTCGCCATCCCCGAAGACGACGCAGACGGTGCTGGCAAGATCGAAGTTCCCCACTACCGGCCACTCACCACCGCGCATGTGCCGTTTTGCGCCCACCTCGAAATCCGTGTACTGGCGTACGCATTTGTTGCTGGCAATCAGTTCATGCAGCCCGGGAGTGAACATCCGTCCCGCGGTGATGTGCAGCTCCGGCTGGTAGTCCAGTAGTCCAGGGGTCATCCCGATCAGGGGGAATCCGGTTTGCGCGCGGTCGGACCGGTTTCGCGCCTGGATGAACACATCAGCCTGAAAGACGACGATCGGTTCACCCTTGGCATTGCGCCTGATTCCCGGCAGACCTCGAATAAGCGTGGCCGCATCCTGCGCAATGTTGCTCTGCTGGGGCGAAGGGGCATCAATGCTCGTCAGAGTGGCTCGATTCGGGCTGACGTTTCCCATCGCCTCCTGTCGCGCTCCGACGCCCATGGCCAGCATGGATACCAGCACCCCGACCGCACAGGCCACACCGATGATGATGGTGCACACCAGTCCGAAGCGCGCGGGTATGCCCGCGAGGTTGACGCACAGCAGGGCCCAGAACTGTTTGATGAGGTTCATAACGGATTACCGGCCAGCAAGTGCATCAACGAGTTGAAGCCTGGCAGCCCTGGAAGCCGGTGGTACCGCCGTGATCAGCGCCACCAGCACCGCTCCGATCACACCGAAACCGACGACGCTCAGCGGCATGGCCAGGCCGGGTATGAATTTTGCGGTGTACGGAAATATGGCCGTTGCCGCCGCAAGTCCCATGAGGGCGGCGGCTATGCACAGCAGCAGGCTCTCGCCAACGACCATCATGAATATCGATCGATCGCTGAACCCCAGAGTCTTCAGCACGGCCAGTTCCGGGGTTCGCTCACGGATCGTCTGCATCATGATGGTGGTGATGGAGAACAGCAGCGCCACCAGCACCGCGCCCATGACTGCCCGTATCAGGAAGTTCAGATCGCCGATGGACCGCAGCTGCTGCTGCGCTCCTTCGCGAAACGATGCGGTCGTGGTCTCGTTGGAGGAATTGCCGAACATGTGATCGATGGCATCGGACATGTCGGCTGCGCGCTTCGGGTCCGAGATCACGACATAGAAATTTCGCACCGTATCTTTGTTCAGCGCCCGCGCTTCATTGAGGTAGTCGTAGTTGACGACGATGAATCCGCCCTCGCCGATTTCGTGATCCGTGACGGTGCCCACGATCTGGAAGTTCCAGGTCCCCGACCCGTTCATCTGCAGCGTGTTCGACGTCAGAGGAATCCGGTCCCCGATGTGCCAACCATACTTCTTGCCTATGTCGGCGGTGATCAACGCGCCATCGCGGGTCCTCTCAAGGGCATCAAGGTCCTTGGGCGCCACCTGGAAGATATCCGGTACCAGGTTGAACCAGATCTTCGTGGGGGGAAGGGCCAGCGCAAAGACGAACTCGGTCGGTCTTTGATAGGTCCCCAGGAAGCCATCCGCAAAGGACGCTTCCTTCACGCCGGGCATCGATGTGAGCCGGTCCAGGTAGGAGCGCGGCAGCGGCGAGCCGCCGTTGGCGGCAGAACCGACAAACAGAACGTCCGCGCGGGTATTGGCAATCGACCGTTCCACGCCGGATTTCATGCCCTGCATGACACCGAAGAGCGCGAAGGCCACGGCAACCTGCAGCAGCACCAAAGCCGTGCGCGCAGGCTTGCGCCATATGCCGGACCAGAGCAGGGGGATGTATTTCATCTGCGTCGCAACATTATTCTGGCGTTTACCTAAGAACACGCGTCATGCCAAAAAGTTTCAGGCGGCAGCGCTCGATCCAGGTCCCTCGACATCCGGGCACAGTCTAACCTGCTGAACATGCAGACAATTCCGTTTTGGCGGTATGCTTTGCACCATGGCATTTCCCTACCTCACTGACGTCATCGACTACCTGTTAGACGTCAATTGGCATCTTCCGTTGCCGACTTTTGGCGCCATCGTCGCGATTGCGCTGTTGATGGCCACGCACCTCGCCGGCCAGGTCGTCCGAGGCTACGAAAAGCTCGGCAGGCTGCCGCCTCTGACGCACAGGATTGTGACCGACACGGTCCTGGTAGCGACACTGGCCGGGATCGTCGGCGCGCGGATTTTCGACATTCTGGATCACCTGGACCGTTTCCTGGCCGATCCGATGTCCCTGCTCCTGACCCGCAACGGATTCTCGATCTACGGCGGCCTTTGCTTCGGGATCCTGGCCGGTGTGATATTCGTGAAGCGCCGTGCGATTCCCGTGATGCCGATGCTGGATGCCGTCGCACCGGCGCTGATGCTGGGATATGGGATCGGGCGACTGGGCTGCCAGGCCTCCGGCGATGGAGATTGGGGTATCGCGGCCAATCTGCTCCTCAAACCCAGCTGGCTGCCCGAGGGGTTATGGGCCCAGACCTATCAGCGCAACATCGCCGGCGTGACCATTGCGCCGCCCGGTGTCTATCCAACGCCGCTTTATGAGTTCGCGATGGCATTGGGCATCTTCGGGCTGCTTTGGCTCCTGCGAAATCACCGGCAGCGTGCCGGTTTTCTGTTTTCGCTCTACCTCCTGCTCGCAGGCTTCGAACGAGTGCTCATCGAGAAGATCCGCATCAACGTTCGATTCAATGTGTTGGGTCTGCATATCACCCAGGCCGAGGCGATTTCGTTGGTTCTCGTCATCGCCGGCCTTTTGGGTGTCCTGGTGTCGCTGCGCACCCGGCGCTTCTGGCCCAAAATCATCGTCTCGGCGGCGGTGCTGGGCGCGCTGTCCGCCTGCGCGCCACACTAGGCGGTCCGCTCGCGTCAACGGTGACAGTGTTGCAACGTTGTGGGCACACACCGTGGAGCGGTAGCCTATCCCGCGATGCAGCAGCTTCATTCAGGGGCAACCATGAAACAGCGTAAGCGTGGTCTTAAGGCCAGCGCCGCGATGAGCATTCTGCTGGCGGCCGTGTTGGCGGGATGCGGCGGAGGCGGAACGAATGCGCAGGTCCAAAGTCCCACCGGCGGCAGCGGAAACTCCGGGAGTACGGGCGGTAGCGGCGAAACCGGTGGCAGCACCTCAGACACGACGCCCAGTGCCGTCGCGCAGGCGATCAAGAACGCCACCCCGGTCGATCCGGCGATCGTGGCTGCCGACAATGCCTTCGGTCTGAGTCTGTTCGATACCCTGCTCCCCGGAGCGAGCGGCGGAAATATTTCGATTTCACCGTTGAGCGTGGCCATGGCGCTGCAGATTCTCTACAACGGCGCGGCCGGTACCACGCAACAGGCCATGTCGCAGACGCTCGACCTCGGCACCTTGAGCCTTCAGACGGTCAACAACGACAATGCCGCTCTGCAGGCGTCGCTGACCAATCCAGATCCTGCCGTGCAGTTGGTTGTTGCCAACTCTCTTTGGCTCGACCAGAACAACAACCCGGTCCTGCCATCATTCACGCAAGCTGACCAAACCTATTATGGCGCCACGGTCGGAGACTTGGCCGGCGCACCGGCGAACGTGAATGCCTGGGTGAACAGTGAAACTCAAGGACTCATTCCGCAGCTGCTGCCGCCGGCGGGCGTATACGAGACAGCGATCATCGCCAACGTGCTCTACTTCAAGGGCCAATGGACCACCGCGTTCGATCCCTCCAATACTTCAGCCACGACCTTCACGCTCAGTGATGGCAGCCAGACGACCGCGCAGCTGATGCAGCTGACTGCGAGCTTTCCCTACACTTCCGGTTCCTTGTACGGCAGCAACTACCAGGCGGTACGTCTTCCCTACGGTGCGGGCCGTTTCAGTATGTTGATCATCCTGCCGGATGCCAGCAGCGACATTGCAGGCTTCGCTGCAGATCTGACTGCCAGCGATCTCAACAACGTAGCGGCGCAACTCGAACCGGTCATGCTGGCGGTCGGGCTGCCGCGATTCAACGCATCGTACGGAAGCTCATTGGTCCCGGCCCTGCAGACCATGGGGATGGGCGTCGCCTTCACTT
>Ga0210395_10000073_pt1 | contig 85648 bp, 73 predicted proteins | sample IncBWH4OmetaG_FD_150861 | JGI IMG/M metagenome (GOLD analysis project Ga0210395, IMG submission 150861) | Forest soil microbial communities from Barre Woods Harvard Forest LTER site, Petersham, Massachusetts, United States - Inc-BW-H-4-O ...
TTTGACCACCCGGCAGATATGTCGGCATCGCTTGGAGACATTATGTCCGTTCGGATATTCACTCTTAGAAGCGCCCTGATGCTCATGACTCTTGCCCTGAGCGTAGCGGCCAGCGCCCAGATTACCGAGAGCACACTCTTCACGTTCGGTGAAACCACGAACTTCTGGCCGAATGGCACTCTCCTCGAAGATTCCAAAGGAAACTTGTACGGCACCAGCCGCGGTGGTGGCGCCTACGGAGTCGGAACGGTGTTTGAGCTGTCTCCGCCAGCCGTAACGGGCGGGAAGTGGACCATGACGTATATCTACAGCTTCGTTCCCTATGGAACCGGCGGCTGGGTGCCGATTTCGGATCTCGTTCAGGACAAAGCCGGAGCCTTTTACGGAACCACTTACAACGGCGGCAACCCGACGTGCAATTGCGGCGTAGTCTACAAACTCGTACCGCCCGCTGTCGCGGGCGGTGCCTGGACCGAGTCGCAGCTCTATGCCTTTCCTTACGACGACATCCACGGACGTCTTCCCGCAAACGCCGCCCTTGCCCTTACTTCGAATGGAACTCTCTACGGTACGACCATACAGGGCGGAGCCTGGAATAGCGGCGTGATCTACGAACTTCAGACCAAGAATGGCAAGACGTATACCGAAACCGACCTCTATTCGTTCGGCGATGAGGCCGACGGAAATACACCCAATGGTCCGATCGCCCTGGACTCTGCTGGAAACCTTTATGGAGTAACCCTCTGGGGCGGCGCCTACAATCTGGGCACTGTCTACAAATACACGCCCGCCACCAGCACGACGGCGGCTGTTGAAACCATCCTGCATTCCTTCGGTACTTCTTCGACTGACGGAGCCAATCCGACCGGCAATCTGGTTTTCGACGCGGGCGGGGACATCTACGGCGTCACCAATAATGGGGGCAACCCAGACAGCCAAGGAACCGTGTTCGCGCTGGAATATGCTAACAAGACCTACACTGAAAGCGTCATCTTCACCTTTAGCAGACCAGCCTACACCGGAACCAATCCCGTGGCGGGACTCTCCTGGAACCCCACCAATCACTCGCTGTACGGCACCACCAGTCAGTACGGTGCACAGAACACGGGCGACGGAACGGTATACCAGCTGTTGCCCCCAGCCACCAAGACCGGGACCTGGACCGAGGTGACGATATACAGTTTCACTTATGACGTCATCGGCGGCTACCCAACCGGCATCGTTACCCGCGACCCCACGACTGGAACTCTCTACGGCACCAATCAGAACGGCGGCATCGAAGGTTGCGATTTGTACTGCGGCACCGCCTGGGAGATCGTCAATCCATAGATCGTCAACCCATAGATCGTCAAGCTATAGCTAGACTATGGACCATACCCGTATAGAGCCGCGGTCTGAACGCAAAGGATGGGAACCCGGGCCAAGCTTCAACTTGCGACTAGTACTGCGGGATATAGGCACCTTGACCGTTCAATTCTCCGACAGACAAATCTCGTATGCATAATCTACTCAAGTCTGTTCGGTCGCACTGATAGACTTCCGCAAGCGGCAAATCCTCGGCCCGAACCGTGTACTTTCCCTCTTGCATGGCCTCGCTGTCCTCCGGGGACGCTGTTACCACGGAATTGCCGGGCTGGGCGCGTATCCTAAATTGGCGAGAGGACGGCTCGTAATTCGCATAGGAGAAGCATCGGCCTATGCAGGCCCGGTCCAGGATGTGAGTGGCACCGATTCTCGAGCCCGGTGGCATAAAAATCATTTGGATCACGCGCGTTCCCTGGGGCAATTGGTTCACCAGCGTCTCCGCCTGCTCCTCTAATTTATTGATGCGGCCCGTGTCCTGGTACATCCAGGCAAAAAAGATGACAGCACAAATCGCCAGAGCCACGGCATGCCATCGCTGTGGCCGCACACAACCCAAAATACAAAAACCCAGAACCGCAGTGATCGACGTAAGCCGGCCCAGGATGTAGGTAAAACCGATGGCGTATTTTGGAACGAGGATGTCATCCCACAACATCGCAGTAGCGAACACTGCGATGATCCAAAGTTCCAGCGGCATTCGGACGAGGCCCCAGAACTCGCTGCTCCGCCGTTCCCGGATTGCCTCTGGAACGGCAATCAAAACTGTCAATACCAGGACAGCGATAGCCAAGGCACGATAGCGATGGCTATAAAGTACCAACTGATCGAATCCAACATAGTTATAGACCTGCCATCCCACCGGATCGTAAGTTCGGTAGATATGCGGGATGCATAAATGCATCCCTAGAATGGCCAGTAGCGCGGCGATCGGCAATATCCAGCGGTGGCGAGTCATTCGCCGCGCCAACTGAATGTAACCTACCGTTCCCACTAACCACATCAAGCCCATCAAGTGAGCAGACAGTACCAGACCCGTTAGTAGGAGACCGAGAATCCAATCCCCGGTACGACCCCGACAAAGAAGGGCGATCACCCAAAAAGCCAAGCCGAGCGAGAGGTAATAGTTGATGAAACCCATCTGGAACGTATATCCGTAGGCGACCATGGCAAGTCCGGGTACCAGAAACCAAGGCTCGCGCCGGGCCACAACTGTGATGAACGCGAACGCGCCCCAGAAGAAAATGAGCACAGCCAGACCCACGACAATTTTTTCCGCCGCCACCAATCCCAGCACGCGGCCTAGCCAGGTGAAAGCCAAATCCGCCAGAATATTGTTCCACTGCGGGACTATGTACAAGCCCGGCGCCTGACCGCGACCGATCAATTGCGCCAACCATGCGTTGTAGAGGTGACTGCCAAGGTCTCCCGCCTCGATCCTCCGATGCCAAACGCACGGCAGCAAAACAAGAATCGAGAACCCGGCCGCCAACCAGAGCTTCGGGCTCACGATCCGGAGCCCCCATCCTAATGTCAGTCGGTCGTCGAGTTGTTGGAACGCTTCCGTCATTTTTGTTATTGATGAGTTTATATTGGCGGTTCTTCAAGACCGGATCGCCGGGTGCCCCATCTTTCGCGTTCGTTGCGAAAGGCGGGACCCACGAACATCAATCCACGAGGATTTTGATTCTGGACGCTGTGGCCCCTGACGGCGTCCCACGTCTCGCAGACCGGGTGAGAAATTTCCTTCTCTTAAAAGGCTTGGAACATTAGAAAAGCCTTGGTAGCGCTGACGGGAATCGAACCCGTATACCCGCCTTGAGAGGGCGGTATCCTAACCGTTAGATGACAGCGCCACGGTCTCGTCGAAGCCCTGATTATAACAAAGCCTTTGATTTCTCCAGAGATCCTCATCGCCTGAGCGCTTGGCGTTCGGGCGTGAATCTCCTATTCTCATTCGAAACTCCTCATTCCGGAATTTCGCACATCCCCATCGCATTTTTTTGTGCACATGGCTCCCATTCACAGGCCCGAAAGCGCTATATTTATATGTAACCTCCGCAAACTTAGAACTCATAGCAGCCAGAAATAAGGGCGATGTGTATGTTGTTCATTCATCAACAATTCCAATCATTCCTACATTTAGGAGCTTGCAAGGAGTATCCCATTATGGCGAAACCGAAATCCCCCAACTCGAAGAAGAGCAACGACCTGAAACCAACGGTCTCCGCGACCAGCACCCCGTCGCCCGTCCCCACCGACGGCAGTACAGCCGCGGAAGCAACTGCACCCGCGATGGAAACGAAAAACGAAACGAAAACCGCTGCAACCAAGAACACAACCCCGATCAATAAAATGGAAACGCGAAAGACCGCGCGCAAGCCGGAAATCGTAAAGACCGAACCGCGCACCAATCTCGTTCCCATCAGCCTGGAGGAAGAAATCCGCCAACTGGCCTACTTACTCTCCGAACGCCGCGGATTCAAGTCCGGACACGAAACCGAAGACTGGCTCGCCGCAGAGAACGAGGTTCGCCAGCGTTACCGCCAGCACAGCGCGTAAAGCCCGGCGAGTTGATCCTGCATTGGCGGCCGAGCCCCGGCCGCCGCTCCCCGGTGCAGGTCTGTCCCACCGCCCGCTTTCCCTGCCGATGCTCTCCCGCGCTCCGCTTCTGTTTTCTTTCGGTTGCCTGTATGGTGGGTTTCTGAAAAAATACGTTGAGGTTCTTCCTCATGGCGCAAATCGGTAGTTTCGCCTTGCTCTTCGCCTTGGCGCTGAGCATGTATTCGTTCGGGGTGGGCATGATCGCCCTTTTCTTTCCGGGCGATCCGAGTTGGGACCGCCTGGGTGAAACCGCTCGCCGCGCCGGCGTGGTAGTTTTTGGCGGAGTTCTGGTCGCCGCCATCGCCCTCGTCGTCGCCGCATTCCGCGACGACTTCACCATCGCCTACGTCTTTCACCACAGCAACCGCGACCTGCCCGGCCCTTACAAGTTCGCCACGCTGTGGTCGGGGCAGGAAGGTTCCTTGCTGTTCTGGTCGCTGCTGCTGGCCGGCTACGGCTTCGTGCTGCGCCTGCGTTACAAGACCGATCCCCGCCTGTTCGCCTACGCATCGGTCGTTCTCGCCGGAGTGCAGATATTTTTCCTGCTCTTGGTGAATTTCGCCGCCAACCCCTTCGGCCTGCTCGAAGGCCCCTTGCGCGCCGATGGCAGCGGCCTCAACCCTCTCCTGCAATATCCCGAGATGGTCATTCACCCGCCCATGCTCTATCTCGGCTACGTCGGATTCACCGTCCCCTTCGCCTTCGCGCTGGGCGCGCTGATCATGAAGTATCCCGGCGAAAAATGGATTCACATCACCCGCCGCTGGACCATGGTCACCTGGGGCTTCCTCACCTGCGGCATCTTCCTCGGCGCGCACTGGGCCTACTCCGTGCTGGGATGGGGCGGCTACTGGGGATGGGACCCCGTCGAGAACGCCTCGCTCATGCCCTGGCTGGTCGGCACCGCTTTCCTGCACTCGGTCATGATGCAAGAGAAGCGCGGCATGCTGAAAGTCTGGAACATGTGGCTGGTCTTCGCCACTTTCTGGCTCGCGATTCTCGGCACGTTCCTCACCCGCAGCGGAATCATCGCCTCGGTTCACGCCTTCGCGCAGTCGTCAATCGGCAGTTGGTTCGCCTGGTTCCTCTCCATCAGCTTCGCGGTCTTCGTTTTTTTCTTCTTCAAGAACAAAGACCACCTGCGCAGCGAACACAAACTCGAATCGCTGATCTCCCGCGAATCCAGCTTCCTGTTCAACAATCTTCTTTTCGTGCTGCTCTGCTTCACCGTTCTCTGGGGCACGTGGTTCCCGAAAATTTCGGAACTCGTGCAAGGCAACAAAGTCACCGTCGGCGGCCCTTTCTATAATCGCGTCGCGATCCCGGTCGCGCTGCTGCTGCTCATCCTCACCGCTGTCGGCCCTTTGCTTGCATGGCGCAAAACTTCGTTCGACAGCCTGAAACGCAATTTCATGTGGCCCAGCATCGGCGCTCTCGCCGTGATGGCTTTCCTCATGATCACGCCCGCAAGCTGGGGATCGCCCTTCGGCCTGCGCCCCTGGCAGGACGTCGCGTACTTTTATTCGCTGATGGCGATCGGCCTCTGCGTCCTCGTCACACTCACCATCGCCAGCGAATACTACCGCGGCGGCAAAGTCATTGCCGGACACACCGGCCAGGGCATGTTCGCATCCATCGTCCAACTCACGCACCGCAACACCCGCCGTTACGGCGGCTACATCGTTCACTTCGGCGTCGTGGTCGTCATCATCGGTCTCGCTGGCTCAGCTTTCAACCAGGACAAAGAATCCGACAAAGGCCTCGGCTACGGCGACAAAATGCAGATCGGCGCCTACACCCTGGTCTGCCGGTCGTTTACTCAAGAGGACAAACCGAACTACGCCAGCGAGTGGGCCATCATCGACGTCTACAAAGACGGGCGCCAGATCGACACGCTCTATCCCGAACGCCGCTTCTACAAGGCCAGCCAGCAGGCCCAGACCATCCCCACGATCCGCTCGACCGTGGGCGAGGATCTCTACCTGGTCTACGAAGGACAAAACGAAAAAGGCGAGCCCATCATCAAAGCTCACCTCAACCCGCTGGTCATGTGGATCTGGCTGGGCGTCTGGATCATCCTCGGCGGCACGGTCCTGGCCCTGATCCCGAACGCCCCAGCGCCAGTGCGAATCCCGGCAGCCAGACTGATTGGTCAGCAGGCCGTTCCGGTCGTCACGGGAGATTAAGGAAGAATTGGTCCCAGCCGCGAAGCGGCGAAAGAATACAGCCCACAGCCTGCCCTGAGCTCGTCGAAGGGGCGCAAGCCGTGGGTAGCCAGACAGGAAATGAACAAGCCCCGGAGGGGCGAAAGAACTTAGCCCAGCGCTTCCAGCGCTGGGTAAGCAGCCAACAAGGGGAACGGAGTCCCGGAGGGACGACACAACCTCCCTCGAACTCGTAAGGCCGACTAATAATACCGACGCCCCCAACCATAGCCATGACGACGAGACCCAACTCACCCCACCGACGCCTGCTGCACTGCAGCCTGCTCGGTCTTGCCGTCATCGCCCTCCTCGGCGCCGGCGACCCGGCCACGCGCTTCAACGAAATCGGCCACCAGATGATGTGCATCTGCAGCTGCAACCAGATTCTTCTGGAGTGCAATCACGTCGGCTGCCCCGACTCCGACGGCATGCGCAACGAACTCATGGCCGCCGTCAGCCGCGGCGACAGCGACAGCCTGGTCGAGCAAGCCTTCGTCCAGAAGTACGGACCCACCGTGCTTGCCGCCCCCACCGCAGTTGGTTTCGATCGCACCGCGTGGATCGTCCCCTTCGTCGCGTTAGCGCTGGGACTCGGCTTCGTGGTCGTCGTGATCCGTTCCTGGAAGAATCGCCCCGCACCCGCCATCGCCGACGGCCTGCATCCCATCCGCGGCGCCGAACTCGAACAATTCCGCGATCAGGCCAGCAAGGAGACTGACTTATGAGCTTCGAACTAGCTTGCTGTCTGGTCGCGACGGCCGCCGCACTGTTCTACATTTTCACTCCCGGCAAGCTCTACCTCGGCCAGAAAAAAACTCGCGCCTCGTACCTGCGCGAGCGCAAAGACGCCGTCTACGAAAATCTGCGCGACCTGAACTTCGAATTCAAAGCCGGCAAAATGCCCGACACCGACTACCAATCCTTGAAAGCTTCCCTGCAAGACGAAGCCGCCACCCTCCTGGCCGAAATCGCCCGCCTGGAAGCAAAGGCCGCCGCGCCGCGCAGAGCCAGACCATGAAAGGACCCTACATTTTGCGATCCCCTGTCATCCTGAGCGTAGCGGGAATCGCGCAAAGCGCGCTTCCCGTGAAGTCGAAGGACCCCATGTTTGCTTGCGTCTCTGATCGGCCCGTCAAGGAGTCCTCTCACGCAATCGGATCCCGATGGACGATTCTCCTGGCTCTCGCAATCCTCCTCACCACTCTAGCCTCGGCCCAAACCCTGACCGGCCGCGTGAAGAACTCCACCACCGGCAAGCCCTCCGCCGGCGATGACGTCATCCTGCTGAGCCTCGGTCAAGGCATGGAAGAAGCCGGACGCACCAAGTCCGACGCCAAAGGCAATTTCACCTTCAAGCTCGACAGCGCCGACGGCCCTCATCTGGTCCGCGTGATCCATCAGGAAGTCACCTACCACCGCATGGCCCCTCCGGGCACGACTTCGGTCGAAGTCGAAGTCTTCGACGTCGCCAAGAAAGTCGAAGGCATCGAAGTCGTCGCCGACATCATGAGCTTTCAGGCCACGCAGGGCCAGCTCCATGTCCAGCGCACCTTCGCGGTGAACAACACCTCCAAGCCGCCGCGCACTCAGATGAACGAGCACAACCTCGAGTTTTACGTCCCCGACGGCGCTACCGTCAGCGAAGGCCAGGCCATGACCGCCGGAGGCCAGCCAGTAAACTCCGCGCCCGTGCCCGAAGGCGAGAATGCCAAGAATCGCTACGCCTTCCTGTTTCCGCTGCGCCCCGGCGAGACCCGCTTCAGCGTCGTCTACACCGTTCCCTACACCGGCAGCGTGAATATCGATCCCAAGAGCGTTTATCCCTTGGAACATTTCGTCGCGATCGCGCCCAAGTCCATAGAATTCTCCGGCGCGCCCGGAACCAATTTTCAAGTCGCGCCTTATCCCGGCCAGCCCGACGCCAACGTAGAAGTCGCCTCCAACACGCAACTGGGCGCGCCCCTCGCGTTCAAGCTCACCGGCGAAGGCACGCTAGCAGCGCCGGCGGAAGAGGGCGGACAGCAAGGCCAGAGCGCCTCAGCACAGCCGGAAAGCCGCCCCGGCGGCGGCCTCGGACCGCCCATCGACGCGCCGCCTCCCTATCAGAAATATCAGTGGTGGATACTCGGCGGCTTCGCCGCAGCCCTCATCATTGGCGGAGTCTACGTGGCCTCGCGTCAGCAAGCGACCAACCGCGCCGCCCGGACTGCGGGCAAAGGCTCCATGATGTATGAGGACGAAGGCGAAGAAGGCTACGACGCCGCGGAAGTCCCCGCAGCCCGTGCGGGCGCGAGCCCTCCGCGCGCCGCGTCTTCATCCATGCTCCTCGAGGCTCTGAAAGAAGAACTCTTCCAGCTCGAAGTCGAACGCCAGCAAGGCCGCATCAGCCATCAGGAATACGAAACCGCCAAGTCCGCGTTAGATCAAACGTTACAGCGAGCCCTAAAACGCGACTCGCAAAAAGCCTAGCTCAGAAAGGTCTGCATGGGGATGGTAATAAGCTAGGCAATATGTTTGATCATGATTCAATAGCGGACATTCATGAGAAGGAACTCGTCGAGTATCTCCTCGCCGTTCCGTATTGGCAGTCCTGGACGTTCCAACATTTCGGCATCCCCAAGGACTTGGTCTATAGAGAGTGTGTGCCTACGGAGACAGTGCCAGGCGGACTGCCGATTAAGAGCGACATTGACATCATTCTCTGCGGACGCGGTCGATTCGAAGAAGCAGTTACGTACCAAGTGAAACTGGTGAAGGTAAGCTTGGCTCAACTTCGTGCCAAGACTCCGGCAAAACTCCGGGAGTTACAAAAGGGTGTCAGACAGGCCAACCAGCTTGCCGAACGGGGCTTCTGGAAAGTCTTTCTATATGTCGTCGCCTTGATTGATGCCCGTGAACTGAATCTTTTCGGAGAGGATCGGCTCCTCTTCAATGAAGTCAAAGGCAAGATAGCGTCGGCTGTTTCTAACACCGTAGAAGGCCTGAACAGCCGAGTCGGAGTCTTTGATTTTGAATTCGTTCAGACAACTGACGACCGGCCGACCATCTTTAACCAGTCTGGCGGCCACCTTCGGCGCCAGGCTACCCCAGCACTTCAAAGCTATGAGCTGACAAAATGGGTGACTGGAACTTTCGCCTCGGGTGAGTCAAAAACGCTGGAGACAGATGTAGAACGGCCTGACCGTCCTGAACTCCCATCTGACCATGAGCCAGAGGAAGTGAAGCGGTCCTAAGCTTTATGACGCGCCTCAGACTCCAAGAAAAAGTCCCACCCCCACAGTGAGCCCCGGCCACCAACCCACGCTAACTCCTTATTCCGCAATATTTTACCCCTAACCCATTGAATCCAATAGCTTTCCCCACGATTTTCACGCTAACTCCATGATTCTAATAGGCCCAGGGGGAGGGGGGGTACCCTCCCCCAACCCAAATTTTTTCCCGCCTAACCGCCGATGCATCGCCCCGCTCGGCTTAACATCCAATAGGATTGTTCCACCAAACTTATGGGAAACATGTTCAAGACCGCGTTCCTGCTGACCGCGATGACGCTGCTCCTGATGCTCATTGGCCGCGCCTTCGGCGGCCAGAATGGGATGTTCCTGGCGCTGGCCTTCGCCGCCGTCATGAACTTCGTCTCGTACTTTTATTCCGACAAGATCGCGCTGGCCATGTACCGCGCCCAGCCGGTCACGCGCGAGGAACTGCCGCGTGCCTACGCCGCCGTCGAACGCCTGACGCAGAAAATCGGCATTCCCATGCCGAAGATCTACGTGATCCCAACCGAGTCACCCAACGCCTTCGCCACCGGACGCAATCCGAGCCACGCGTCGGTCGCCGTAACCCACGGGATTTTGGGTTTACTCACTGACGAAGAACTCGAAGGCGTGCTGGCCCACGAACTCGGCCACGTCAACAACCGCGACATCCTGATCAGTTCCGTCGCCGCCACACTCGCCGGAGCCATCACCATGATCGCCAGCATGGGCCGCTGGGCCATGATCTTCGGCGGCTACGGAGGCCGCTCGCGCGACGACCGAGGAGGCGGCGGACTAGCCGGGCTCATAATGTTATTCGTCGCCCCGATCGCCGCGACCATGATTCAACTCGCGGTCTCGCGCTCGCGCGAATATCAGGCCGACGCCACGGGCGCGCATTTCACCGGTAATCCCTACGCCCTGGCCAGCGCCCTGCAAAAACTCGACGCCTACTCGCGCCGCGTCCCCATGCAGGCGAGCCCGTCGACCGCGCACCTGTTCATCATTCAACCGCTGCTGGGAATCAACTTCGGCGGCCTGTTCTCGACCCATCCCCCGATCGCGAAACGCATCGAGCGGTTGACGGGAAGACCCGCGGAGTTTACTCAGTGAGTTAAGAACGCTCTTGGCTCTTGGCTCTTGGCTCTTGGCTTCCTGTCCTCCTGTTTCTCGGCTGGCGAATCGCAAGTTTCCTGACCGGGCATCGTTCTAGTATTGGTCGCGCAGGAGAAGAAAGCTAAGAGCCAAAGGCCAAGAGCCAAGAGCCGCATGACGTACGTAACTCGGCCCCGCGCAACGCCCGATAGTAGAATCGAAAACGATGCCCGAGACCGCCATCGCCGTTTCTCACAAAGCCGCTGAACTCGAAAAGGCCCTGCGCCGCGTGATTCGCGGCAAGGATGACGTGGTCCGCCTCGCGCTGGTCAGCATTTTCGCGCGTGGACATCTGCTCATTGAGGGCGTTCCCGGCGTGGGCAAGACCACGCTCGGCCAGGCGCTGGCCCGCGCCATCGACTGCAAGTTTCAGCGCGTGCAGTTCACCAGCGACATGCTGCCGTCCGACGTCGTGGGCATTTCAATTTATTCGGCGGCCGAGCAGGAATTCGAATTCAAGCGTGGCCCGGTATTCACCAACGTTCTGCTGGCCGACGAGATCAACCGCACCACGCCGAAAACGCAGTCCGCGTTGCTCGAGGCCATGAACGAAGGCCAAGTCACCGTCGACGCACATTCTTACGAGCTGCCGCAGCCGTTTCTGGTGATCGCGACGCAGAACCCAGTCGAGCATCACGGCACGTATCCTCTGCCCGAATCGCAACTCGATCGTTTCCTGATGCGCGTGCGCATGGGATACCCTGACGCGCAGGCCGAGCGCCAGATTCTGCGCTCCGAAGCTGGCGCCGCGCACTTGGACGATCTCCAAACCGTTCTCACTGGCGCGGACGTGCTCGAAATGCAGCAGGCAGTAAAACAGATTCGCGTGGACGAATCTCTGGTAAGCTACGCCCTCGAAATCGTCCGCCGCACCCGCGAATCCGAGTTTCTGTCGCTCGGAGTCTCGCCCCGCGGATCGCAAGCGCTCTACCGCGCCGCGCAAGCCATGGCCTTCCTCGAAGGCCGTACATTTTGCACACCGGAAGATATCAAGCCGCTGGTCGTTCCCGTCTTCGCCCACCGCGTAGTGGTGAGCGGCCTCTATGCTTCGACGTTGAAGAAGTCCGAGCAATCGGATCAGGTGCTGAAAGAGATCATCGAGAACGTTGCGGTGCCGGTGTAAAGCAGTTGCCGGTTGTCAGCGGCCAGTTGCCAGTACTTCTTTCCTCTCCGTCCTCCGCGTCCTCTGTGGTTCGATCTTCTTGAACTAAGCCAGAAGCTATAATTCTCCCGCCATGTCCTTCCTTCGATTTCTGATGTTGATCTCGCTCGTCGCCTGGATCGGTGGACTGATCTTCTTCGCGTTCGTCCTCGCTCCCACGGTGTTCGCTCCGGGCGTTCTGCCCAACACGCATCTTGCCGGAAATATTGTTGGGCGCGCTCTCGGCAAGCTGCACTGGATCGCTATCTTTTCCGGAATTGTCTTTCTGAGCAGTTCTCTGATCTACAGCCGCCTCGCCGACGGAACCGTGCATGCGTTTGCCATGCGTCATGTGCTGATCTGCGGGATGCTTGGGCTGACGTTGCTCTCGCAATTTTGGATTATTCCCCGCATGGACACTCTGCGTGCGCAGGTCGCCGACTTCGCGACGGTCCCGCTGGATAATCCTGCGCGAGCGCAGTTTGATGCGCTGCATGTGTGGTCAACGCGCGTGGAAGGCGCGGTGCTGCTGCTGGGATTAGTGGTGATTTACTTGACCGCGAGCGCGCTCCAGCAGCGGTGACTCGACTGTGAGCAATGTGAACTGCCTGAAAAGCAGGTCCCCCCACTTCGCTCGCTACACTCGCTCCGGTCGGGATGACAGAGCGTCTTAGAGCTACTGCTTGTATCGGAAACAACTAACCACGTGGTCATTCACCATTCCGACTGCCTGCATGAAGGCGTAGCAGATGGTCGATCCTACGAACTTGAAGCCGCGCTTCTTAAGATCTTTGCTCATCGCATCGGATTCCGCTGTGCGCGCGGGAACTTGCTTCATCGACTCGGGTGAATTCACCCGCGGCTTGCCCCCAACGAACTGCCAGATGTAGCGGTCGAAGCTGCCGAACTCTTTCTGCACGCTGAGAAAAGCCTTCGCGTTGCCGACGGCCGACGCGATCTTAAGTTTGTTGCGGACGATGCCGGGATCGCGCAGCAGCCGTTCCATCTTGCGCCGGTCATAGCGCGCGACGCGCGCGGGATCGAATCCGTCGAAAGCCTTGCGGTAGTTCTCGCGCTTTTTGAGAATCGTGTCCCAGCTCAGTCCCGCCTGCGCACCTTCAAGAATAAGAAATTCAAAGAGCGTGCGGTCGTCGTGCATCGGCACGCCCCATTCTTTGTCGTGATAACGAATGGAGAGTTCGTTGCTCGCCCAGGGGCAGCGAACTGGTTGAGGAACATCTTTAGCGACAGAGGTCACAGAGGTTCACCGAAACCGTTTCATCGAGGATCACAGTTGCAAATCTATTCCAGCGACTTCGGGTCCGATTTATTTACCGGCGACTTGGCGTCAAGTAACGTGACCAGTTCATGTGCACACGCCGGAGTCGGGACTTTGCCTTCGCGGATAATCTCTTTTGCGGTCAGCTTTTTCCCGTAGAGATTTTCGTTGGCCCCGCCATCGGAACGCAGGGTCGAGCCTTCCAGCGAGATCCCGGCAAACAGTCCTTTGTTACGCGAATAGGAGAGAATCTCAGCATTCATCACAATGTCAGTAGCGCCTTCCACGGTCCGTCCCTTAGGACCGGCAGCTGCCGAAGCGTCGGCTCCGAGTTTCACTTTGCTGTAAAGCAGCGACTCCGCGCCTTTGGGATTCATCACCAGCAAGACAAAGTCGGTGGCCTGGCCGCCCAATTGGAATCCGATGCTGACGCCTTCGAGGGCATACATGGCGGGAGCGCCCCATTGGCCGTTGTAATGTTGGCCGCCGCGGCAAACCATGACGCCGCGTCCGTAGCTGGCGCCGACGCCGAATGCTCCCTTCTTGACTGAAGGCAGAATGATCACACACTCGGCTTTATCGAGCAGGTCCTGCGGAATGTCATCCGGGAGGTTCAGAATTTCTTTCATGACCACGCCGGCATCTCTTACGCGGTCTTCTTCGCGCTCGTCATCGGCGAACACAGCCACAGCCAAAATGAGGACAACGATCAAGCCCGCGATGAGCTTCTTCATTATTAAGTTTCCTCCAAAGATTATTCTAAGGAAAAACCACCCTGTTCGTGAGACTATGTTATCCCCTGCACCCGATTGGCTAACGCAGCCCGTCCGAACAGAGACGGGGAAATCGAGCCACGGGCGCCGCAAGTCATAGAATTTGCACGTTTTCTCGCTATGACCAAACGTGTGCTCCTTTTGTAACTTGGAACTTTCGCGGAGCGCTCCTAAAGTCAATCAGACAGCGGGTTCCGGCAGGAACCTTGCTTCGGCATCCAGCGTGCATCTAATAGCTTGGAAGTCCGCTCGGAGCCGGTTCAGAGTGAAAAAATTGGATTTGTTGGGCATGAAGTACACGAACTCGACTCTTCGGCTTCTGACGCTCCTGCTGGCAACCTTTCTCGGAGTTGCACCATCGCAGGCCCAGTCGGCTTATGTATCGGGTGCGCCAAACGTTAGCATATACAATGGCGCATACAACGCAGAAAGTGGCGTGGCCTCGAATTCCCCCGACGATTCTGACGATCCGCAGAGCTCGCTCCTCACCCTGCACGCACGGGTGAACGAGGTTAACGTGTTGTTCATCGCGACCGACAAGCATGGCAAATTCGTGCGCGATTTGAATCAGGCGGACTTCAGTATTCTCGACGACCACCAACCGCCGCAGGCCATTCTGAATTTCCGCCGCGAGACCGATCTGCCCTTGCATCTCGGCCTGCTGGTCGACGTCAGCGGGTCGGTGGACGGCCGGTTTGATTTCGAGCAGAGCGCGGCTACCAGCTTCCTCGAGCATACGCTGCGCACCGGCTTCGACAAGGCATTCGTGGTGGGCTTCAACAGTCATAGCCGGATGGCTCAGGATTACACCGACAACGTGCAGCTGCTTTCGACAGCGGTGCACACGCTGCACGATGGCGGCGGAACCGCCCTCTACGACGCTGTTTACCATGCCTGCAAAGAAAAATTCCTGAAGGACCGCCCCGATCATCCAGTGCGGAAAGCGATTGTGATCGTCAGCGACGGCGAAGACAACCAGAGTGAGATGTCGAGAGCGCAGGCCATCGAAATGGCGCAGCGCTCCGAAGTGATCATTTATGCGATCTCAACCGATGACAGCGGCCTGGTGATGCGCGGCGACAAGGTGCTGCAGCAGCTCGCCGAAGCCACCGGCGGACGCGCTTTCTTCCCGTTCAAGATGAAGGACATCACGCGCTCGTACGCGGCCATTGAAGACGAACTGCGCAGCCAGTATGTGGTTTCTTACAAGCCCGCCAATTTTGACGCCGATGGACGCTACCGCTCAATCGAAATCTCCACATTAAAGAAAGATCTGCAGGTGCGGGCGCGCAAGGGGTACTTCGCGCCGCAGCAGTAAGGGGAACGGTTCTGAGTTTCCCGTTTTCTAGCCTCCTTCATCATCTGTAAATCTCTTATTGCAGAATGCAAAAATAAGGCGCTCGTTCGCGTTTGCTCGTGCGCTCCCACTGTGTTAACGTCCCATTGATTTCCCGTTCATCCTTCAGACTTCAACTTCAGACTTCACGCTACTGAGGAGACGCTCATGGTTGGCATCATCATTCTCGTTATTCTGGTGGTCATCGCCGTGGTGCTGATCGGCATGTACAACAGCCTGGTGCAGCTGCGGGTGCGTTGCGATTCGGCGTGGTCGGACATTGATGTGCAGCTCAAGAGGCGGCACGATCTGATTCCGAACCTGGTGGAAACGGTGAAGGGATACGCGGCGCACGAAAAAGGCACATTTGAAAACATCGCCAAGTTCCGCTCGCAAGCCATGCAGGCCACCACGCCGGAAGGCAAGGCCGTAGCTGAGAACCAACTCACTGGCGCGCTGAAAAGTTTGTTTGCCGTGGCGGAAAACTATCCTGAACTGAAGGCTTCGGAGCAGTTCACCCAATTGCAGGCGTCGCTGAGCGAGACGGAAGATTCGATTCAGAATTCGCGGCGTTATTACAACGCCGTGGTGCGCGACCTGAATACGAAGATTCAGGTTTTCCCGACGAACATCCTGGCCGGGATGTTTAATTTCACGCCGCGGCAGTTCTTTGAAACCACCGACGCCGACCGCGAGCCAGTGCAGGTGAAGTTTTAGGGATTGAGTCGTTAAAGATTGAGCAATTAAAACATTGAATAATTTTGTAATCGGGGAATTGTGTAATTGAAAATCCCACAGACGATTCGTACCCTCCTTCTCGCGCTGCTCATCTGCATCCTCACAGGCGTTGCACAGGCAAAATCCTGGCGGGTCGCCGACTTTCAGGAGAACATTACTGTCAATCCGGATGGCACGGCCGTCGTGGAGGAGCGCATTTCGCTGGCCTTCGTAGGCGAATGGCACGGGATTCATCGTACGATTCCCATTGAATATCCTGGGCCGAATGGAACGAATTACGAACTCTTCCTCGAGGTCACCAGCGTCACCGACGGCAGCGGCGGCAAGCTTAAATATGATTCTTCGACTTCCAATGGCGCCCGCGATCTGAAAATTTATATTCCCGATGCGGTCGATGCGACGCGCACGGTCGAGATCACCTACCGGGTTCGGAATGGCACGCGATTCTTCGACAGTTACGACGAATTTTATTGGAACGTCACGGGCAATGACTGGCCGGTGCCGATCGATCATGCGGCCGCAACGGTGCGGTTCCCGCTTGCGGCTTCGGGGTCGCTGCGGGCGCAGGCGTTTACTGGCGTGTATGGCTCGAGCCAGCGCGATGCCACCGCGAAAGCTGCTGGGCCGGAAGCAGTTTTTGAGACTAACAATCCGCTGCCCATGCGCGGCGGTTTGACCATCGACGTTTATATTCCGAAGGACATTCTCAAAGAGCCGAGCGCGCTGACGAAGTTTTTCTGGTTCGTCGGCGGCAATCCGATTCTATTTCTGCCGCTGGTCACGCTGATCGGAATGTTCTCTCTGTGGTGGCTGAAGGGACGCGACCCCGATCCGGGAGTTTCGGTCGCGCCCATGTACGCACCGCCGTCCGGGATTTCTCCCGCGGAAGCGGGCACGCTGCTCAACGACAGCATTCATCCTCGCGATATTACATCGACCATCATCGATCTGGCAGTGCGAGGCTACATCAAGATTGAAGAGACGGCGGAGAAGACGCTGGTCTTCACGCACAAAGATTACATTTTTCATCTGCTCAAGCCGCGCGAGCAGTGGGGCAGCGATCTGGAACCGCACGAGCGCGTGATGCTGGAGAATGTGTTCGCCGGAGGACCCGATACGCGGCTCTCCAGCCTGAAGAACCGCTTCTACACCGCCGTGCCGGTCATTCGTCAGGACATTATGGCGGCCCTGAAGACGAAAGGGATTTATCTGCTCGATCCGGATTCAGCTAACGGATACAGCATTGGCATGGAGGTCGCGATCGTCGTCTGCTTTGGCATTTTGCAGTACCTGGGCTGGGCGAACTTTTTCAACTCCCCGCTGTTGCTGGTGGTGTGCGTTCCGCTGTCGGCGTTGATCTGGTGGCTGTTTGCGCGCGTGATGACCGCAAAGACGGTGAAGGGCGGGCAGACTCGTGTCGCGGTGCTCGGCTTCCAGGAATTCATGAATCGCGTCGATGGGGAGCGGCTCAAAGTTATGCCGCCGACCACGTTTGAAAAATTTCTGCCGTACGCGATGGCTCTCGGCGTGGAGCACCACTGGGCGCAGGCATTTGCCGGGATCGTGAAAGATCCGCCGCAGTGGTATGTGGGGCCGGGCGGATATGGCGTCGGCGTTTTCAATCCGATTTTCTTTTCCAGTTCGATGAACAGTATGGCAACGGATATGCATCAGGTATTTGTGTCAGCTCCACGCGCCAGTTCTGGCGGCTCCGGTTTCGGAGGGGGCGGCGGTGGTGGAGGGTTCTCGGGCGGAGGGTTTGGTGGCGGCGGTGGAAGCGCGTTTTAAACTGGAGCGATGATCCGGAGTTATGATGAAGTCCGTTTGTGGCCTAACTCTCCTGCTCGCCCTGCTCGCTCTTACTGCTGTCGATCTGTGCGCTCAACAGAGCGAGACGACTCAGCCTTCCTTAACGGTACGCACCACTTTGGTGATGGTTCCGGTCCTAGTGACCAACAAGGCAGGAAAGGTAGTTTTTGGACTCACGGCAGACGATTTCCTGGTCACCGATGACAGCGTACCGCAGCATGTCACGCTCGATCAGGAAACCGACTCGCAGCCACTGGCCTTAGCTATCGTCGTCCAGACCGGCAGCGCGGGGGCTGGCCATCTCGACGATTACCGACAACTGGATTCCGTTCTCGACGCGCTGATCGGCAACGTCGAACATCGCGTCGCGCTCATCGGCTTCGACAGTACGCCGCATCTCCTGACACCCTTCACGGCGAATACGGCCGACATTTCCCAACAGCTTGCTAACCTGACCGCAGGCGACCAAGCTTCGGTTGATCAAGGGGCAGCCATTCTGGATGGAGTGGCATTCGCGGTAGCGCAACTTCGAACCCAGCCGGCAAGCTACCGGCGCGCAATTCTGTTGCTCAGCGAAACCATCGATCAAGGCAGTAAGACAACGCTCAACGAAGCGCTGCGCCTCATCAGCGACACGAATACGGCTATGTACAGCTTTGCCTTTTCGAGTACGCGCGCGGCCGTCTCGCACGAGGCTTCCAAACTGAGCGACTCCACTCCGGGGCCCGCACACGGATGCTTCAGCCGCGAGGGCGCCGATGCGGAATATGAAGGTCACTACAGCAAGCAGGTGCTCGACTGCATCAGCCAGCTGGCTCCGCCGGTGCGGCTGGCTACGATGACGTTTCTGGCGGCACGGAGTTCGCTGCGCACCAAGACGGCTGAATCGATCGCACAACTGACTGGTGGCGAGTTTTTTCCCTTCCACCATGCCAAGGACCTGAAGGCTAACCTGATCACGGTTTCAAACGACGTGCCGAACTACTATGTGCTGAGCTTCCGGCCAACATCGTCTACGCCCGGCCTGCACGTGCTGCATGTCGAGACCAAGGCTCGTCCATACCTGATGGTGAAGGCACGGCGCGAGTATTGGATCGACGACGATTCCGCGCGCTAAATGCTGGATGCCGCACCCTTTCAAAACAATAGTGAAAGAAAAAAGGGCCGCGAGCTGATCGCGACCCATGAAGTTGCTCGGGAGATTTTATTGTTCGCCAGCCGAGACATTGCTGCCCCAGAGAGCATTGCTGCCCCACAATGCGTTGCTACCCCAGAGGGCGTTGCTGCCCCAAAGAGCGTTCGATCCCCAGAGTGCATTGCTGCCCCACAGAGCATTGCTTCCCCACAGAGCGTTGCTGCCCCAGAGGGCATTGCTGGCCGAGACCGTGCTACTCGCAGACATGCTCGCCGAGTTACTGCCTGCAACGAACTGCGTGGCTCCCCAGACCGACGCGTTCGACCAGGTGGAAGAAGTATTCCACACGGCTGAGGGGTTGTCGGTCAGGTACACGCTGTTCGTACTCGAATTGAAAGTAGCGATCGGCGACATCGCGGTTCCGGACGCGACCACAGTGCTGTTCAGGGCAGCTTCGACATCCACATAGCCGGCCCCTACGGTGAAGACGTCATATTGATCGGTGTAGGTGATCCCGGTGGTCGGATCGGTCGTGCTGCTCGATTCCGGGAAGGTTTTGTAGGCCGTCAACATCAGCCGGGCTTTGACCTGATCGGGAGTCAGTTTCGGACTCTTCTGTAACAGGTCGGCCACGACTCCGCTGACAATGCCCGTTGCCATGCTCGTTCCACTCAGCGTGAAATAGCTGGAGGAAGATGCGCTGCTCCCTCCGTTAACGTAGTAGCTGTAAGGTACCTGGTTGCCGGGATACTCGTTGTAGAGCGTCGAATTCGGCGCTTCCAGCGACGTCAGCAGGTTGCCGGGGGCGACGATATCGGGCTTCACGATCGCGTCGACCACGGTCGGACCTTTGGAACTGTAGCTGGCGATCAGGTCGTCCGTGCGCGTGGGCGTGCCCATGGGCTTCATTGCGCCCACGGTAATCACGTAAGGGTCGTTTCCCGGCGAGGTGACGGTCGCATAGCCATCGGTGGGTTGATAGCGGCCGTTGTTTCCCGCGGCCACGACCACGACAATGCCAGCCTTCCAGGCCTTCTCGACCGCCTGGCATAGTGGATCGAGGGTGTAAGTCTCGTAGACCGCGCGGCCCAGCGAGAGGTTGATCACGCGAATGTTGTAACGCGATTTCAGCGAGATCGCCTCGTTGATCGCGGCGATTACAAGGCTATCGGTTCCAGCGCCGTTCTGATCGAGGACGCGCAGGTTGACGATGCTGGCGCCGGGCGCAATTCCCTTGAAGGTTTTTGTGTAGAAAAGACCGGTCGAGCTCAGGCCATCGCCTGCGATCAGGCCAGCGACGTGAGTGCCGTGTCCGTATTGGTCAGTAGCGGAGGAATTTCCCGGTACGAAAGACTGCTGATATACGACGCGCGAGAACGGAAGAATCCCCATATCCAGATCGGGGTGATTGCTCACGCCGCTGTCAATCAGCGCCACGCCAACGCCGGCGCCGGTATAGCCCGACTCCCAGGCAAACGGTGCGTTCACCGCCACGGCTGCATTGCTCAGCGTCGGAGCTAATGGCCGGTCCAGGCTGATGTATACGACGTTCGACTGGGTCGAGAGGTTCTGGATGGTATTGCCGTCGAGCAGGGCGACCACACCGTTAATCAGCGGTAAGTCTCCCAGAATCGTGCCGGCCAGGTTCACAACGTCACCTACTACGCAGCCCACCAGGCCGAGCAGTCCGCTGCAGTTCGCCTGCGCAGTGGCAGTGGGCGGCGTCGTTCCGGGCGCATATTGCACAATGACCTGCACCGGCGTGCTCGACGTATAGCCCCGCAGTTCGGGCGAGAGTTTCGAGTTGTTGGCTTGGGCCATCGTCATCGTGGCCGTGCCGATTAACAGCAACAGCAATAGCTTCTTCATAACCCCCCTCACTTGGGTGACGCAGAGACAACGCCCAGCGCAGTCACCAAGGTCAGCCCTATGAGTGCAGTTGACCTGCCAAACAAGCCGCGGTAACAGCTTGTCAATCAATGACTTACAGCGAAGCAAGAGCCGACTGGGCGGGACGTTCTGTCTCACTCACAGGGCGTGGGCCATTCTGTCCCGGCGAGGCGCTAGACAAGAGAAGAACGAAGGTAACCGGACGAGCCAGTTTTGGGCGGACATCCTCTCTACTTTGGCTGAAAATTCAAGAACATCCATGTCGCAGCCCCGATCATTCAGTACCCGTGTGTTTATCGCCGGATTGGCGATGGCGGCATGCGTCTGCTTTGTGCTGGCGTTCTCCCACTGGCAGTCGAGCGATCCGGTCAAATTCAGTTGTTACCTGATCGCGGCGCTGCTGGCTTCGTCGCTCAAGGTGAGTTTGCCCGGGATTGAAGGCACGCTGTCGGTGAACTTTTTGTTCACTCTGCTGGGAATTCTGGAACTGAGTCTGCCGGAAACACTGATCATCGGACTGGCCAGCACGCTGGCGCAGTTTTACTGGAGGCCGGCGCGGCAGGTGAAGCTGGTGCAGTTGGTATTCAATCTGTCGCAGGTCACGGTTTCAAGCGCGGTTGCCTACGGCGCTTACCGGCTGGTTGTGATTTATGTTTTGCACGCTCCCGGGCCGCTCGCGCTGCTGGTGGCCGCGATCACGCACTTCGCCTGCAACACGGCGGCGATGTCGACCATCATTGGGTTGACTGAAGATAAGCCCATTACAAAAGTGTGGACCGCGAGTTATCTGTGGTCGTTCCCGTATTACATGGTGGGAGCGGCGGCGGCGGGGCTGGTCCACTTCCTGAACCGGCATATCGGATGGCAATCGTCGCTGCTGATCCTGCCCCCGATTTACTTGATGTACCGGTCGTATCGCCTATATCTCGGCAAGCTCGAGACTGAGAAGCAGCACGCCGAGCAAGTATCCAGTCTGCACCTGCGAACGATCGAAGCGCTCGCGCTGGCCATCGAAGCCAAAGACGAAACCACCGGCGAACATCTGCAGCGGGTGCGGGTGTATGCCATGGAACTGGCGAAGGAACTGGGCTTGACCGAGGACGAAACCGAGGCTCTGCGGGCGGCGTCGGTGCTGCACGACATTGGCAAGCTGGCCGTGCCGGAGCACATTATTTCGAAGCCGGGGAAATTGACGCCGGAAGAATTCGAGAAGATGAAAATCCATCCCATAGTCGGGGCGGAGATTCTCGAGCAAGTCGATTTTCCATATCCAGTGGTGCCGATCGTGCGCGCGCATCATGAAAAATGGGATGGCAGCGGATATCCGAACGGACTGGCCGGGGAAGAGATTCCGATCGGCGCGCGCATTCTGGCTGCGGTCGATTGCCTCGACGCGCTGGCCTCGGACCGGCAATATCGCAAGGCTCTGCCGCTGAACGAAGCCATGGCCAAAGTGGTGGCGGATTCAGGCAAGAGCTTTGATCCAAAAGTGGTGGCGATTCTGCGGCGGCGTTACATTGAACTGGAGAAGTTGGCCAACGAGCAACCGCTGCAGGCTCCGCCGAAACTGTCGACGGATATTAAAGTGGAGCGCGGGCTAGCGCCGGCGGCGGGATTCGCGGAGTCGGCTGAACCAGACGCGAGTGCAGCGAGTCCCAGCGCAGGCCTGATGGAATTGATTGCGGCGGCGCGGCAGCAAGGTCAGGAAATTCTCGACCTCAGTCGCCAGACTGGCCCTTGCCTGAGTGTCGCTGACATTCTTTCTCTGCTCGCGGTGCGGTTGAAACGCCTGGTGCCGCACGCCGCGATGGCCGTGTACCTGCCGAAGAACGGATCCCTGGCGGCGGAATTTGTGAGCGGAGAAAACTTCCGCTTGTTCTCTTCGTTAAAGATTCCGGAGGGCGAAGGTCTCTCGGGATGGGTCGCGCAAAATCATAAGGCGATCTTGAATGGCAATCCGTCGGTCGAGCCGGGGTATCTGAACGATCCCACGAAGTACAGCACGCTGCGTTCGGCGCTGGCCATGCCGCTCGAAGGAACTGCAGGGGTGGCAGCGGTGCTGGCCTTGTATCGCGCCGATCAGGATGCGTTCACCGCAGACGACATGCGCGTGGTGGAGGCGATTGGCGCGGGGTTGGGAGCTGCCATCGAGAATGCTGGCAAGCAGAAGGCAGCGGCAATCGGTGCGGGATCGGGGTTCTAAACCTGAAATAAACCTACTGTCATCCTGAGCAAAGCGAAAGCCTGCCCTGAGCTTGCCGAAGGGGACCTATGTAATTGTCGGCAGCTGCGACGCAGCGAACGAATTGCATAGGTCCTTCGCTTCGCTCAGGATGACAAAGTTGATTTATGCTGCGAACTTGGAGAGCCCCAAGATGCGAGCTCTTCCGGCGGGAGCGGCTCAAAGAATTCGGGTCCGACCAGAAGTTTGCCTTTTAGACTGCCGAGTTTTCGACGGCCCTTGCGACCCGCGATTGGAACCAGCCGAACTACGGGATCTTTGCCGCGCGCAATAATGATCTCCTCTCCCAAGCATGCTTCTTCAATGAGGCGGGAAAGGTTGGCCTTAGCTTCGTAGATGCCGACGGTCTTCATTGCGGTTAGTTAAGCATAACCCTAGCCAACACTTTAGCTAACGATATCTTCACTAACAATCTCTTAGCTAATCGTAAGCTGCGGCGCAAGACGATTGCTGCCGCCTTTACTCCAGCTCGAAGCTCACCCACTGCAGTCCGCCATCGCGCTCGACCTGCAGCACGACAGCGTCGCCGCTCTTCAGCGCTCCCACCGCGGCGCGGAGCGTATCCATGGAATCGATGGACATGGTGTTGAGCTGGTGGATGATATCGCCTGCCTCAAGGCCGGTGTCGGGCATGATCAGGTCGGCGGCTCGGCCTACCACCACAACTCCAGAAGGAATTCGCAGCGAACCCAGGCGAGAGCTCAGGTCGGGGGTCAGATCGATGGCAAGAACTCCGAGGCGGGGAATCAGGCTGTTTTCGGGATTGACCGCGTCGAGAAGCTCGTCCATGTGATCGTGCTGCTCAATTGCCGGGACGTAGAGAGTTTTCTTTTCGGTGCCGCGAAGAATCTCCAGCTTCACCACCTGATCGAGACGGTGCAGGTATAGGGCGGCGGAAAGCGAGGGCAGGGTTTCGATGCGCCGGTCATCGGCGGTGAGAATGATGTCCTGAATCTTGAGGCCAGCAGCGGCGGCCGGGCCGCCGGGTTTCACGTCGTCCACCACGACGCCCCAGTGCTGCGTAAGATGCAGGCCCTCGGCCAGCGTGGGAGTAATCTCCTGCGCCCCGGCGCCAATCTCGACGCGATGAACGTGCCCGTATCTGCGCAGGCTGTGGTAAACGAAATCGACCACGCGCGCCGGAATGGCGAAGCCCAGGCCTTCGCTGCCTCCGCCCTCCGAAAGGATAAATGTGTTAATCCCCAGCACAGTGCCGTTCATATCCACGAGCGGGCCTCCGCTGTTGCCGGGATTGATGGGAGCGTCAGTCTGCAGATAAGTGAGCGCCTTGCTGGGATCGGGCTGGCGGGCGAGCGCGCTGACCACGCCCATGGTGACTGAATTCTGCAGACCTTCGGGGCTGCCGATGGCAAACACGAGTTGGCCAACGCGGGGCCGCTGCGGGCTAACGAGAGGAAGCGTAGGCAGATCGGTCTCGTCTATTTTGAGCAGAGCGAGATCGGTTTCTTTATGCTGGCCGATGAGTCTCGCTTCCAGGATACGGCGCTTCCCGACCGGTACCTGGACGTCGCCCATGGGCAGCGGCAAGGCGACGCGGATGCGTTGCGCGCCTTCGACCACATGGGCGTTGGTCATAATATAGCCGGTTGAGTCGACGATTACTCCCGAGCCGACGGCGTGCTGGCGAACGATGAGAGCAGTCTGAGACCGGTCGCCCTCGCGCTCGTTGAGCGGCCCGTATCCGGTGACGAGAATCTGCACCACCGCGGGCGAAACCCGGGCAGCCAAGCTTTCCAGCGCGCTATTGAGCTGGACTAGAACGCCGGGGGGCTCAACAGGTTTGGCCTCGGCCGCGCTGGGACTGTCTTTCTTCTGCGCGGGCTCTTGAACCGCTGGCTTTTGGGAGGTTTGTGCCCAAGCGCCCGGAAGGGCTATGCAGAGCAACGTTGCGCAGAGAAACATCGAAACAATCGTGAAAACCTTATTACGGAGAGCAAGGCCTGTGGCCTTCCATCCAGCATTGGATAATTTCGCCATACGAATACCGCTCCTGAACTTTGGTCGATCTGAACTTAGGTCGAGAAATAAGTTATTAGAACTTTATTAGAACACTATCACGCGAGTTTCGGCCTCGCTATAAAGGTCCGTCGAGCGGGTCAGCAGGCCTCCGGAAAGGGCTTTGCCGCCGGGGGGGAACCTAGTTGCTACCGTTAACTAATGGGTTATCAGGCTTTTACGCGGGTGCCTTTCGTGATATAACCGCCCCTGAGCACAAAAAGCGGGCCTGCGCCCCGCCAGGAGCTTGATTTGACAATGTTGGCCCCATTCGCAGACGAGAAACAGACAACAGGCCAGCCTAGAGGAGGTACCGTGGGCGAAGAAGCACGGACCGGAAAACGGTTCCCGCTGGAGTTGCCGATCAAGATACACAAGGGCGAAACTGGCGGAGACGCCAAGGGAGTGACCGGGAATCTGAGCGCGGCGGGCGTTTATATCCGCGCCGATTCATCGATGGAAATTGGTTCGCCCGTGGAATTTGAAATCACGCTGCCCCCGGAGATGACGGGCGGTCAGGAAAATGTGACCATCCAATGCAAGGGGCGGGTGGTGCGCGCCGACGAAACTGGCGAAGGCGGAGAAGGCCGCGGCGTGGCCTGCGTTATCGACTCATACGAGTTCGTGAGGAACTCTTAAATCGTTTTGAAACGAACGTTGTTTGAAGCGGATTTTCTGGGAGCGTTGACAACATGCTCAAACTGATTCTGGCCGATAACCAGGCAATCTTCCGGGCGGGCATCGCCAAAGTGCTGGCCGTGGAAGATGAGATGCGCATTGTGGCCCAGGCCCAGACGCCTGAGCAGATGTTCATGGCACTCGACAAGTTCCGCGCTGCGGTGCTGGTGGCGGCGGCGGGATTCCACAATGACTTTGCCGCGATCGTGCTGGCGGCCAACAAGGCGAAGACGCGCGTGATCGTGCTGGCCGACACCGGCGAGAGCGCGCAACGGCACATGTCGAATGGCGCGCATGGCGTCGTCTATCGCAACGTAACCAGCGCGGCGCTGGTCGATTGCGTGCGCAAAGTCGCACGCGGCGAAACCTGGGTGCAGGACGTCGCCGTGCCCAGCGAACTCACCGAAAACGATATGGTCGGCCTGCGCGTGCGCGACCGGCTGACGGCGAAAGAACTGCGCATCGTGGCCTTGATTGTTCAGGGCTACAAGAACAAAGAAATCGCTACGCAGCTCGGAACGACAGAACAGGTCATCAAGAATTACCTGCGCAACGTGTACGACAAGATCGGCGTTTCAGACCGGCTGGAGCTGGCGCTGTTCACTATCCACCACCGCATTCTGAACGAGGCGGCAGCCGCGACCACTACTGGCGCGGTACCGCAACCGCCCGCGGGGGTTGCGCAGTAGTTTGTCGAGTTTGTGGACTGAGGCCGCCTGCGGGCGGCCTTTTCCGTTCTGCCGGTCTCGCATCTGCTATCCATTCGCTGCTCCAATCGTCTACCTCTCGACTTCTAATAACCAAGCGGGAAAACACCATGACAAAACCTACGATGACCCGACGAGAAACAGTTCGCTTGTTGAGTTGTGCTTCAGCGGGTGCTTGGTTTGCCGCGGGACGAAAGAGCCTGGCTCTCTCGATCGCGGGCAATGGCCGCGTGGTCAAAGATGAGCCCACACCTCCGCTTGCCCCTGGAGCCCCTACGTCGCTGGAACGGACTGCTCTCATCGACGCGTTTAAGAAGCAATCCGAAGGTCTGGATAAGAAATTTGAGGCGCGCACGCACAAGGGCGATTGGGTAATGCCCTATCGGCTGTTCCGGCCGGAGGCCACCGGAAAGCTGCCGCTGGTCATCTATCTGCACGGCAGCGGAGGACTGGGGACCGACAACCTGAAGCAATTGGGCCTCGGCAATACTTTCGGAACCCGCGTCTGGCTGCTGCCGGAAAATCAGAAAAAACATCCCTGCTACGTGCTGGCGCCGCAAACCGACCGTGGGTGGGTGCGCTACGACCCGGCTAAGGTGGACAAGGGTGTCTACGAAATCGTTCCGGGAGTAGGACAGGGCGTGGGGATGGTCCTGGAAGTCTTGGACGAGGTTCGCCACGAGTTCCCCATCGATGAACGGCGAATCTACGTCATGGGCCAGTCGATGGGAGGCGCGGGCACATGGAATATGATCGCGAGCCGTCCCCAGTTCTTCGCCGCCGCGGTGATCTGCTGCGGAAGCATTTCGAAAGATGATGGCACGGAATCGATTGCCACGCCCCTGTGGAACTTCCACGGAGAAGCCGATGCGACCGTTCCCGTGGCCATATCTCGTGAGCGAATCGCCGCGAGACGGAAAGCCGGCGGCCGGCCGCTCTCTACCGAGTACGCCGGAGTAGACCACAACGTTTGGGAGTGGGCTTTCACCGAGCCGGAGTTGGGCAACTGGCTATTTGCTCAAAGTCGCAGCTAACGCCGGAGTTCGTCGGGAAAACCTTTGCTGGCCCCAGCTCCGACCTCGCCACGAAGCGAATCATTCCCGGGCTGAGCCGCATCTATTTCGTCTATGGAATTCCGACAGCTTGGAAGATCTGGTTTGAAAGTTCCCGTGTTGAGTTTTGGAACGGGTACGTTTGGCGGCGGCACCGAATTCTTCAAGGCCTGGGGCGCGAGCGATGTTGCCGAGGCAACTCGCTTGGTGGACATCTGCCTCGACGCGGGCGTGAATCTCTTCGACACGGCAGACGTTTATTCAAATGGACTTTCCGAGACCATTCTCGGCAAAGCGATCGCCGGACGCCGCAGTCAGGTGCTCATCTCGACCAAAGCCACGTTCAAGATGGGGAACGGTCCGAACGACTTGGGATCGTCGCGCCATCATTTGATCCCGGCTTGCGAAGCCAGCCTGCGGCGACTGGGCACTGACTATATCGACATTTACCATCTGCACGGCTTCGACGCGCTCACGCCGGTCGAGGAAGTTCTGAGCACGCTCGACAATCTCGTGAAGAGCGGCAAGGTGCGATACATTGCCTGCTCGAATTTTTCCGGCTGGCATCTGATGAAATCGTTATCCGCCTCGGATCGCTATGGCTGGGCGCGCCACGTTGGCCACCAGGTCTATTACTCGCTGATCGCCCGGGAATACGAGTGGGAATTGATGCCCTTGGGACTCGACCAGGGCGTGGGCGCGCTCATTTGGAGTCCGCTGGGATGGGGACGGCTGACGGGCAAGATCCGGCGTGGACAGCCGTTGCCGGCGGAAAGCCGGCTGCACAAAACCGGCGACTTGGGCCCGCAGGTTTCGAACGAGCATCTGTACAAGGTTGTCGATGCGCTGGATGAAGTCGCGAAAGAATCCGGCAAGAGCGTGCCGCAGGTCGCCCTGAACTGGCTGCTGCAGCGGCCCACGGTTTCAACCGCTATTTTCGGCGCGCGCAATGAAGAACAGCTGCGCCAGAACCTGGGCGCGACCGGATGGAATCTTACGCCGGATCAAGTCGCCAAGCTCGACCGCGCCAGCGATGTGACGCCGATTTATCCCTACTGGCATCAGCGGCAGTTTACGGAGAGGAATCCGTTGCCGATTTCATCCACCGAGAAGGCCGCCGTCTAATTCCCATTGCTGGTCAGTGCTGTCCGTCGATTCACCAAGGACGAAAGAGCAAAACATGTCGCGCGTGTTCATCACAGGTTCTTCCGACGGGCTGGGTCAAATGGCCGCGCAGCTCCTCATCGAGCAAGGGCACGGCGTGGTCCTGCATGCCCGCAACCAGCCGCGGGGGCAGGAAGCGCTGTCGAGTGTTCCTGGCGCGGAAACGGTGGTCATCGGCGATCTGACGAGCATCGCTCAAACGCGCAAAGTGGCGGAGCAGGTAAACGCGCTCGGAGCCTTCGACGCGGTGATCCATAACGCGGGAATCGGCTACCGGGAGCCACGGCGCATTGCGACCGAGGATGGTTTGCCGCATGTATTCGCCGTGAATACTCTCGCACCCTACATCCTGACCGCGCTCATCAAGCGGCCGAAACGCCTGGTATACCTGAGTTCCGGACTCCACAGGCAGGGCGATTCGAGTTTAAAGGATCTCACTTGGGAGCATCGCGCGTGGCAAGGGCAGCAGGCTTACTCTGACACCAAGCTGCACGATGTCCTTCTGGCGTTCGCAGTGGCGCGACACTGGCCCGATGTTTTCTCGAATGCCCTGGAGCCGGGCTGGGTGGCCACCAAAATGGGCGGTACGGGAGCGCCCGACGACCTCGATGCCGGGCATCGCACGCAAGTTTGGCTTGCAGTGAGCGACGATCCGGCCGCGATGGTTACAGGCGAGTACTTCTATCACATGCGGCTCCGCACGCCCAACCCGGCTGCCCGCGATGTCGAGCGGCAGGAAGCGTTGCTGGCCGCCTGCAAACGTCTCTCTGGCGTAGAGCTATTCCGGTAGTGGCTCAGTTTGAATCTTTGTGGTTGCGTCATCCCGAACCGCGGCGCAGTTCAGCCGCGGGAGGGATCTCCCAAGGCACAATTTTTGGGGAGATTCCTCATCTATACTTTCTCGCCCACCACTTTCGCTTGTGTGAACAAGTACAAATAGTCCGGGCCGCCAGATTTGGAATCCGTTCCCGACATGTTGAAGCCGCCAAAGGGATGGGCACCGACCATGGCGCCCGTGCACTTTCGGTTGATGTATAGGTTGCCGACGTGGAACTCGCGGATGGCGCGATCGATCTTGTCGCGCGACTTGGTATAGATGGCGCCGGTCAAACCGAACTCAGTGTCGTTGGCGATTTCGAGCGCATGATCGAAACCGCGGGCCTTGATGACCGCGAGCACCGGGCCGAAAATTTCTTCCTGCTCCAGCCTCGACTTCGCAGGAATGTCGGCAATCACCGTGGGCTGAATGAAGTAACCCTCGCCCATTTCACTCACGCGCTCACCTCCGGTAATGAGCCGCCCGTCTTTCTTGCCCTGCTCGATGTATTCGAGAATCGTATTCATCGAGCCTTCGTTGATCACCGCGCCCATGGCGGCATTTTCGGTGACATCGCCGACTTGAATTTTTTCGACGCGGGCTTTGAGCTGCTCGAGGAATTTGTCGTAGACGCGCTCATCGACAATGGCTCGCGAACAGGCTGAACATTTTTGTCCTTGAAAACCAAAAGCCGCCTGGGCGACGCCTTCGACGGCGGAATCGATATCGGCGTCGGCGTCAACGATGATCGCGTCTTTGCCGCCCATTTCCAGGATGGTGCGCTTGATCCAGACCTGTCCGGGAGCCTGCGTGGCCGCGACTTTGTTGATGTGGAGTCCGACTTCGCGCGATCCGGTGAAAGCGATGTAGCGCGTCTTGGGATGCGCCACAACCGCGTCGCCGAAACTCGCTCCAGCGCCCGGGCAAAAATTAACCACGCCCTCAGGCATGCCACATTCTTCAAGCAGATCGACAAACTTCGCCGCAATGGTGGGCGAATCGCTCGACGGCTTCAGGATGACCGTGTTCCCGCTGACGATGGACGCCACCGTCATCCCGGCCATGATGGCGCAGGGGAAATTCCACGGCGGAATCACCACGCCCACGCCCAGCGGAATGTACATCAGCGTATCGCGCTCGCCGGGCAACTGGATCGGTGTCTGTGCCTTCGCAAAGCGCAGGGCCTCCCGCGCGTAGAACTCGCAGAAGTCGATGGTCTCGGAAATGTCGGCGTCGGCTTCAGCCCAATTCTTGCTGACCTCAAAAACCAGCCACGCCATATATTCCATCTTGCGCTGGCGCATCAGGTCGGCCACGTGGAACAAAAGCCCGGCTCGTTCTTCGACCGTGGTGCGACTCCACGATTCAAAAGCCGCGAGCGCGGCTTGCATGGCCGGCTCAACGTGGTCTTTGCCAGCTTTTTGATGGATGCCGACAATCTGCGAGGGCTGCGATGGGTTCAGCGACTTAATCTTTTCCGTAGTCCTGACGCGCTTGCCCCCGATGATCAGGTCATACTCGCGCCCCAACTGGCTGCGGACTTTCGCGATGGCGGAGCGCATCTTGCGCGCATTCTCTTCATTACGAAAATCGAAAAACGGCTCGGTGACGAATGGGCCTTGATGCAGGCTGGTACGCGGCCGGACGGGGGCTTCGAGGGTTGCCATAGTGTCCTTTCGAATCTGCGGCGTGGGTGTGCTTAGATATTTTACACCCCGGCCCCCGGCAAATCAGATCGCGCGAATCCCTGGGTCTGATGCAGCCTACTCGGCTTCATTCCATACGTACAGGAAATCCGCATCGCTGGCGGTCGCGACTTTGCGCGCGCCTTTGTGGATGGCGCGATTCAGCGCCGAACGCACCTTTTCCTTACTCTCCGCCAATTCCGACAAGGGTACCTTGAGCGCGATCCCTTTCGGCAACTGATCGAGATCGGAAAAGATCTGCGTGACCACCTCTTTGTGCTTTCCGTTTCGACCCTGGGGAACATCGACCTGCGCCATGGTTTTGAAGTTCATGGGAGATTTGTTAGCACGCTGGGGCATGCGGAAACTCCTTATTAGATAAGTGACGTTAAACAAACGTAAACCAATCGTAACATGACGTAACGAGGTCTGCAAGTAAAAAACGACACGTAAAACGACGCATTCATTCGTCTGACCGCCACGTTCGGTGCCGTAAGGAGTTCAGCGCGGGCGCTAATTGCGGGCCTTGCTAACGCTAAGAGCCGGATATTCATGCCGCAAAAGATATAACCCGTACGAAATGGGGCCTGTTAGGGTTTTCATCAGTGAAGGAGTTATTCCCCATGCGAAAGTTACAAACTCATTTCGAACAGATTCCGGTAGACCAGGTGAAGGAAGCGATCTTGGCTAATATTGCGGCCGATTCTGAAATGCAGCCGATCGGGCCGGGAATTCCGCGCGGTCAGCGGACTATCCTGCGTTGCCGTATCTGCCGCAAGCCCGTCCCGGTCGAAACCGCCAAGACGGATGGCGAAGGACAAGCCGTTCATGAGGAATGCTACGTGCTCGTGATGAAGCCGGAACCAACCGCCTCCCGGCGGCGGCCCGCGGGACTCTAGCGGCAGTTCCCCCGTTGGACGTGCTATCGGGTACAGCGCTGCGCGAGGCCCAGCCCGGGGCGCTCTGCGCGATGCGCCGCACGTCGCCGCGAACGTTGCCCCGAACTTCTCACCAAACCTCGCACGACGGCATCCTCAGCATTCTTTCTCTCGGTCGGTCACGGCTCAAGCAGCCGTCGCAGCCGTGCTTACCGCGTGGAATCCAGAGTAATTCTTGTTCCCTGTCGTAGGAAGCCAGGTGGTAGACTCGAACGTTTTCCCCGAGGCATCGTATAAAGAGGCAATGGTTATGGATATTCAACGACTGGGCGTCGTCGGCGCGGGCACCATGGGCAACGGTATTGCGCATGTGTTCGCGCGCGGCGGATACGACGTGGTGCTGTGCGACGTGGAACAGCGGTTTCTGGAGCGCGCTCTCGAAACCATTGGCAAGAACCTCGACCGCGAAGTTGCCAAGAACAAGATCACCACCGAGGCCAGAGCCGAGGCCTTGAATCGCATTCATCCCGTCACCGACCGCAGCCAGCTTTCCGAATGCGACTTTGTCATCGAGGCGGCAACCGAAAAATTCGAGATCAAGACGGAAATCTTTCGCGATCTCGACCGGGTGACCCGGCCGGAAATTATTCTGGCGTCGAATACTTCTTCCATCTCTATTACCAAGCTCGCCGCCCAAACGAAAAGGCCCGAGAAAGTCATCGGAATGCATTTTTTCAACCCGGTGCCGGTCATGAAGCTGGTGGAAGTCATTCGCGGGCTGGCCACGTCGCAGGAGACGTTTTCGGAAACTCGCAACCTGGCTTTGAAGCTGGAAAAAACACCGGTGGAAGTGAACGACGCGCCCGGCTTCGTTTCCAACCGCGTGCTCATGCCGCTGCTGAACGAGGCCATGTTCGCCGTTATGGAAGGCGTGGCCACGCCTGAGGCGATCGACGAAGTGTTCAAGCTGGGGATGGCGCATCCCATGGGCCCGCTGACTCTGGCTGATTTTATCGGGCTCGACGTTTGCCTTGACATCATGCGCGTGCTGCAGAGTGGCCTGGGCGATCCCAAGTACCGGCCGTGCCCGCTGCTGATCAAGATGGTGGACGCAGGCTGGCTGGGGCGCAAGAGCGGGCGGGGATTTTACACGTATTGATGATTGTTGATGGTTGATTGCTGATTGCTGATTGCTGATTTGTGAAAGAGACCTGCACCACGGAGGCACCAAGTCACCGAGGAAAGCAAGGCGATGGGTTTTCTCTGTGTCTCTGTGCCTCTGTGGTGAAAGCACTTGCGGTTCTTGACGATTCGCGGAACATTTGCAAGCCAACGACCGTACAAGACTTCAGCATCGTTGCCGCCAACGTAGTTCGGGGATAAGGATGGAAGATAAGAATGTTTTCTCCGCTGCTTCGTGTCTCCTCCTCATGGCTCACCTCCTTCGCTCCGGCGTTTCCTGGGGAGGCGTTTCCTGGGGAACAGTGGGACAAACAGAAAAAGACGAGGCCTAATGCAGCGGCGTGAATTCTTGTTGGGCTCAATCGGAGCCGGGGTCGTCGGTCTTCGAGGCAATGCTCTTACAGGCGATGTTCCTAGCCGCGATGGTTTTGCTGAACCGGCGGCGGATCTGGTTCGCGCCGCGCTGAAGCAAACTGTCGGTGCGCGCGAGAAGGTCGCAGGCATGGTGGTCGTCGTCGACGAAGCCGGCACCCGGATGACTTCTTACGGAAACTCCGGCGTGCCCAATCTCGCCATGGATGGCGATACTGTTTTTGAACTGATGTCGATCACCAAGGTGCTGACCTCGCTCCTGCTTGCGGACATGGCCGCACGCGGCGAGGTGGCCTTCGAGGATCCCGTCGCGAAGTATCTTCCGCCTTCGGTCATGCTCCATGAGTATGCGCGTACTCATGAGCATGAGCATGAGTATTCGAAGCCCCGGCCGATTACGCTGCTCGATCTAGCGACCTACACTTCGGGCCTGCCGAACATGCCCGGCAATTTGCCGCCCGACTGGTATGCGCATCCCAATCCGATGGGGGACTACACGGAGGCCAAGCTCTACGAGTTTCTCTCCAGCTATGTGCCGAAATATGAGCCCGGCACACATTATGAATACGCGAATCTCAGCTTCGGTTTGCTTGGCTTGGCGCTTGCCCGTCGCGCGGGGAAGAGCTACGAGGATCTGTTGATCGAGCGAGTTTGTGGTCCACTGGGCCTCGCCCACACTCGCATCACGCTGACCGGCGAGATGCGGCGGCATCTCGTGCAAGGCCACGACCTCGACCTGAAACCAACTCAGCTGTGGGATTGGCCAGCCATGCCGGGAGCCGGCTATGTCCGCTCCACTGCTAACGATCTCACAATATTTCTCAAGGCGTGCATGGGGCTCGCGCCCACGCCGCTCAGTGCACCCCTGGGGCGGTTGCTGACAACGCGAAAAACCACGCCCCTGCCGGAACGGATGTCGGGCTCGGCTGGTTCATCTCGTCATCCGATGGAAAAGCCGGGGGAAGATCGGACGGAAAAGAGGAAATTGCCTGGAAGTCTGGCCTGTCCGCCGGCTGCAACACTTTTATTGGTTTCTCGACCAAACGACGCCGCGGCGCCGTCCTGCTCTCGAATTTCCTTTGGCAACCCATCGATGCGGGTACGATTAATCTGGGCATAAAGTTGATCAACCAGGATTTTCCCACGGTCGACTTCCATGCGCTTTACGTATGAGAAAGTTTTCATCGGGTGCCAGCGGGAATCGCCCCAAACTGGCCTTGCTCGGCCTCAGGGCTTTCAGCTGGCTCACAGAAGAAATGGCCTAAGACTTTCTTCCCAAGGTATCGGATAACCAAAAAGTAACTCCCGAATCCACAGGGCGGGCGCGTATGCTGCGGGTATGGGTTGCGAAACATGGCGGTAAGTGTGACCATGCTGGCCTCGGGGAGCCGCGGCAATTGCGCGGTGGTGGCCAGCGCCCGCACCCGGATTCTGGTCGATGCCGGCATCTCTTGCCGCGAGACTTTCAAGCGCATCAAGACGCTGGGCGAGGATCCGCACGTGCTCTCGGCCATTCTGATTACCCACGAGCATTCCGATCACGTTTACGGACTGGCAACGCTGGCCAAGAAGCTGCGCATTCCGGTATTCATGACGGGGGCGACGCACCAGGCCTGGGCACGCGCCTTGCGCAATGAAAAGGGCGAGCGTCCCCAACTGGAAAGGCTGGAACCGTTCGAGTCCGGCCATCGCTTTCTAGTCGGCGACATTGAGGTGAAGCCCTTCACCATTCCGCACGACGCGGCCGACCCGGTCGGATTTACCTTCAGCGCGGAGGGCATCAAGGTCGGAGTCGCCACCGATCTGGGATACCTGCCGGCGAGCGTACGCGATCACCTGCGGGGCTGCGATGTGCTGGTGATGGAATCGAACCACGATCTCGAGATGCTGCGGGTGGGGCCGTATCCGTGGTCAGTGAAGCAGCGGGTGATGAGCCGCGTGGGGCACCTTTCAAACGGGGCTCTCGCCGATTTCCTGACGAACGACTATGATAATAGTGCGACGTTTGTCGTGCTGGCGCATCTTTCAGAGCAGAACAACCATCCGGAAATAGCCCGGAGAGAGGCTGAGAAGGCGCTAGCCACGCGCGGCGGCCTGTTTCACAACCGGGTGCTGCTGGCGCCGCAAGGCGAGGCGCTGCCGCCGATTCGCTTGTAGGCAGAACGGCTAACCCGGGATGGGCTCCAGCTGTTAGTTCTTTTACCCCCATGAGTCAGCAGTGCATGGATCCAATCGTGGGCAAGATTCTGGCGGGCTGGCGGTACGATATTTCCAGCCTGGCGCCGGAGATGCGCGGCGACTACGAGGCCCATTTCGCTGCCTGTGAACGCTGCCGCACTCGCCAGCAGATTCATCGCATCATCGATGTAGGGTTAATCGCGCTGGCCTCGATTTCCGCGGGCGTGTTCCTGCTGGCCTTTGGCGTGATCTGGCACCTGGGGCCGCGGCATGCCTTCTGGCTGGAAATCGCAGCCCTCGCGGGATTCGGGCTCTCTGCCCTGATCTGGCTGGGCGTGGCCGTGGCCACTCCGGCTCCGGTCACGGTGCTCGACGCCGCTAAATTAGGCGCCCGGCGCGTCCATGACCGCCTGCCCGAGGAAATCCGGCAACGGCTTCCCGAAGAACTCCGCATCAAGATTACCGGAACATAAACGCCACGCACGCAATCCGGCGCAGGTTCGGCAGTGCATCCCGCCTGCCGGATCGGAGACCAGCAACATTCTCGCTGAGCCCGAAAAACAGTTTTCCTCAGCGCGATTCCGCGTAGAATATTTTTTGTAGTCCTCTGCAATTCGCGCGAAAACGTCACTTCGATATCGATATCGATGATCAGGGCGCTGAAGACACTGCGGGCGGTGCAGTGGTCGATGCTGGCCAGCATCTTCCTGTACGGAATCGTGGGGGAAGTTATGGGACCGGTGGCGCGCGGTGTAGACCCTGCCCTAAGCTACGTCTTCAGCACTCTGGCGGTGGGCATTGTAGGAACGATCTTCGTGGTACGGCGCACGCTGGTACAGCGGGCCGCCGCCAATCTCGCCATCCACCCCGACGACAGCCTCAGTCTCAATCACTGGCAAACCGGATACCTTGCCACGTATGCTTTGTGTGAGGCATTGGCCTTGTTTGGCCTGGTGCTGCGCTTTCGGGGCTGCCAGCTGCAGCAGAGTTTGCTTTTCTATGCCGGAGCCTTCGCGCTGCTCTTCTTCTTCCGCCCGCGGCAACCCGCCGGCGCCTGATTTTCCGGCGCGTATCATGCCCTAAAGGAGATTTCATGTCGATCAAGGATCCGGAGGAACTGGCGGGAATGCAGGCTGCCGGCGCCGTCGTTCGTCTTATGCTCGAAGCCATGCGCAACGAAGTTCGGCCAGGAATTACCACGGCCGAACTGGACGAAGTAGGCGCCGGCGTGATGCGGCAGCAGGGAGCACAGTCCGCGCCCGCCCTGGTCTATGGATTTCCCGGCGTCAACTGCATCAGCCTGAACGATGAGGCGGTGCACGGCATTCCGGGCCCACGCGCGCTGCAGTCGGGCGATCTGGTCAAACTCGACGTCACCATCGAAAAAGATGGATTCATGGCGGACGCCGCCGTGACCGTTCCCGTGGGCGAAGTATCGGACGAGCGCCTGAACCTGATCGCATGTGCCGAGCGCGCCTTCGCCAAGGCCATGCTGGTGGCGCGAGCCGGCTTTCGAGTCTGGGAAATTGGATGCGCCGTCGAGCGCGAAGTCCGGCGCAGCGGCTTCTCCGTGATTCGCGAGCTGGCGGGCCACGGGATTGGCCGCACCATCCATGAAGCGCCGCGCGTGCCGAATTATCCCGATGCGCGCGACAATCAGATCCTCACCGAAGGCTTGGTCATTACGGTCGAGCCGATTATCGCCGCCGGTTCCGGCAGAATCTTCACCGCATCGGACAAGTGGACGATGATCACGGCCGATCATCGGCCTGCCGCGCACTATGAGCATACGCTGGTGATCACGAAGGGCGCGCCGATGTTGCTCACAGCGGCGTAGTTTTTTCCCTAGGCGCGGTCGTCGACGGCCAACTTTCGACCTAGCAGCTTCTCGTCGTAGTCTAGAATGTCGTAACGGCCTTTTTTCAACTCAGCGGGCATCAGGAGGAAAGCCTCCTTCCCCGACTCGCTGCGAAAGTCAAGGTGTTCAAGGAGCGACACGTAAATCGCATTGACCAGCGCGTGATCGCCTTCTCTGAGGGCGGTAGCAGCAATCTCGAAACTCTTTCGCACTACATCAAATGAGCGCGCCTCGATTGCCTCTTGAGTGAATTTCAAGAACTCTCCCATTTGCAGGTGCGGCAGGTCATCTTCCCAGTCATCAAGTTCGTCTCTTAACTGTGGAAACTCATGTTCTAACAGGCTGCGGAACTCGACAGTAGTCATGATGGCTGACCCCTTGCCCATCTTACAGAAGAGCGAGTCGGTGACGTAAACTCCCGTAAGTCATTGAGTCTTCGTGTAGGTGATTAAAAGTCGTAGAGGGCCCTGGCAGGCTCCAGTACGCGCGATCGTGCGGCGCGGATAAACCTCGGCCTCTCGGCCTCGCTCCGACAGAGATCGTCGCAGGTAGGGCCGTTTCCGGCCACGGAAAGGCCATCCTGCGGGATGCGGATTGTCTCGACTTGAGATTATTTGGAGCGCGTCGCTCCCAGCTTGATGTATGTACGCTGCTGTACATACATCAGGATATGTCGACTCGCTCATGGTAATCTCACGGCACCAGAGTAGCCGCGAGCACACGAACGTCCGCGTTGTCGGGCAACGTGATCGTCTCCGCAGTCTTATTCGGATTCAAAACAAATTTGTACTCATAGAGATTGAACGTCCGCTGATCCTTGGTGCCGTTGTCGAAATTCCGGTAGGCCATGGCCACGCCTTCCGACTCGTGAGGATATTTCTGCGGGGTGTACCAGTCGCTGAAGCTCTGCACGAACTTCGAGCTGGTTCCATCGGTGTAGGTGACGATAAGGGTCTGAGATGCTTGATTGCCTTCGATGCCGGTCGCCAGAAGTGCAACAGAAGCGAACTTCCCCGCTGGCAGTGCAACCGACTGGCCGCTGCAGCCCACTGCGTCAAGCTCATTGGCGGGTCCGAAGTCGAACAGGATGCCGTCAAAGACTCGCGAGGCCGTGAGCAGGTTCGCGGAGTAGGAGTAGCCTCCGCCGTCGAGGCCTCCGGTCGTATACGTTGTACCGTCGGTGTAGATTCCGTTCACGTTAAATTCCGACGACAGATCGACCGACGTTCCGGTTCCGGTCTTGCCCAGGCCGGCGCTGACCGCCAGCGTGAAGGTAACGGTCTGTGTAATAGTGCCCGACGTGCCCGTCACAGTGATCGACGTAAATCCCGTGGCCGCGGAAGCACCGGCTTTGAACACCGCTTTGCGCGCGTTGCCGGTTCCTTGAAACGACACCTGAACGCCTTTCGGCAGACTCGACGCAGTCAGAGTTACCGTGCCGGTGAAACCACCGAAGTCCGTGATCGTAATCGATGCGTTGGCGGTTGAACTTTGGTTCAGGAACACGTTGGTTGGTCCCGCAAGGGTAAAGCCGGAACTGCTGACTGCGTTGTTGATCGCGGCGGCATATTGTGCCGCCGCCCCCGTGCCGACGAAGTCGTCATAGAGCCACATGAATCCGCCGAGGATGCCGCATTGACTGTGCCAGCCGGTCATGATGCTCTGCACCTGCGCGGGCGTGTCGTCCTGATCCCACAGACCGGGAAATACCGGAACCGTACCAAAATTCCATCCCACGCAGGGATTGTTTCCGGAGCCGCCGGCATAGGCCTGCAGGTGCACGCCGTCGGCCGTGCCGGGAAGCTGGATGTTGATTTGGGAGACGACGTTGGTCCAGTAGCTGCTGTCGTCGAAAGCGTCAGGCATGACGTGATAGCCGAGTTGGCCGAGCATCACGCCAAATGAAATCGTAGTCGGCGAATTGAAACTGTTCTCATCGTCAAAGTCGATGGCATCGAGGGCCGGGATGGCGGCTTTCAGCGCCGCAAAATCCTGATAGAGAATGCTGGTCGGTCCGGTGCCTTGCGCGTTGACCAGGGTGGTGATGTCTTCCCAGTCTCCGTAGTTGGAGGAGCCGATGCTGAAGGTGACGCGCTTGACCGTCCCTTGTTTCAACTGCGCCATGTCAGCGGGAAAATCTGGATAGTACTGGTTGCCGACATAAACGCCGCCGGATGTCAGCGGGAACTCGCCGTTGAAATTCAAGTCGCCGGTGCTACTGACCTCGACGCTCCAGACAATGGCTTCGGTGAAGCCGGAATTTTCTATTTCGGTGATGTTGTTGGCAGCGTTCTTGTAAAACGGGCCGCCGCCGAAGATTCCAGTGTATCCAGTTTGAGCGCAGGCCGATCCGGCGGAGAGCGCTGCGACCACGAGAACCAACAGAAGTGCCGCGCTGTAGCGGACGAGAGATGAGTGTCGGGAAAAGTGCAGGGACCGGGTTTTTGTTGAGGGTTTCACATCATCTCCTATATTGAGCGATCAGTTATTTGGCGATCAGTTGGATTGCGGCGCTGGATGCGGGTTCTGCTGTTGCGCCCCAGATTATACACGCCCGGGGGCTAGGTGGATGGGGATGAAGTAGGGGTGGGTAGTGGCTTAATTTGAAAATTGTACACGCATGGATTTACTGATCGATGATCGATGTCATCCTAACGGGGCGCGCCGAGCGCTCCGGAGGGACCTTACGAAAACCGTACATCGGATGTACCGGTGCGGAGAACGCTTGCGCCGCAGGAAGCGCGGGTATTCCCGTCCACGGCATCAAACGGTATCGGCCGTCGTACGGTCCCTCGCCCGGCTGTCGCCGCGCTCAGGATGACGTCGCGCTGGGAGTAATTGCTACGCCTTGATGTGGCAGCTGGCCAGGCCGCGCTTTTCCAGATACTGCTGGTGGTAGTCTTCAGCCGGATAAAACGTCACGGCCGGGACGATCTGGGTTGCGATGGGCTTCGAGTAACGATGCGCCTTGTCGAGCGCGTCTTTCGAGGCCTGCGCCTCTTTGGCCTGCTCCGGCGAGTGGAAGAAGATCGCGGTGCGGTATTGCGAGCCCCAGTCCGGACCCTGGCGGTTCACCTGCGTGGGATCGTGGTTCTCCCAGAAAACTTTGAGCAGATCGGCATAGCGCACCTTGGTGGGATCAAACTCCACCTCCACGGCTTCGGCGTGGCCGGTACGGTCGGTGCAGACTTCCTTGTAGGTCGGGTTCTCGGTCTGCCCGCCGGTATAGCCCACGCGCGTGGCACTGACGCCCGGCATCTGGCGGAAGGTGGCTTCGACTCCCCAGAAACATCCTGCTGCAAATGTGGCTTTCTCAGTCATTGTGATTCGCTCCCCGAAACTTTCCCGATTACGTTGGTTTCTTAAATTGTCGTCTATTAGATGACTTAATGCCAGGAAAGTCACAGACTTGTAAAATCCGGGAAGGTCAGCCCTTCGGGTAATTGACGCTTGTCCGGAATCACGATAAAGTCCGGGACAGGGCCTTCGCAAGGATATTAAGGAATTCTTCCGTGTTTTCCTTGACCAGCCGCCACCAAGTCGGATCCAGTACTGTGCAAAGGCTTGCACTGGTGCCGCTGTTCGCCTTGTTGTTGGGCTTAATGCTCGCCTTGACCACGCAGGCGGCGCTGGCAGCCTCCGGATTCGAACCACAGAAGCGCCTCGGCTACCACACCGGCGATCAGTGGGAGCCGGCTATCGCCGCCGACGGGCGCGGGCATGTTTATGTGCTGTATCCGCAGTATGGCGCGGTTCCGGATTGTGCACGATGTACCGCCCCGAGCATAGCCCTGCTCATCAGCAACGATAATGGGCTCACATGGCAGCCTTCCAAGGCTCTGCTGCCGTTTTCCACTGGCCAGTTCGATCCGCAGATCGTGGTCGATCCGGTGGACCGGCAAACGGTGTATGCCTCGTGGCTGCAGAATGAGAAGCGAGACGTTGTGGTCGCCCGGTCGCTCGACTTCGGCCGGAGCTGGTCGTTCTCGTGGGCCGAGCGTGGTCAGGAAGACGCCGACAAGCCGGTGCTGACAGTTCGTGGCGCGGACGTTTATATCGGATTCAATCACGACGAAAAGTTCTTCGTTGCCGCCTCGCATGATGCGGGACAGACCTTCAGCGCGGTCCAGGTGAATCCCAGCGCTGAACCGGGATCATCGCTGGCAGGCGGCGCGACGGTCGATTTGGCGGGCAACATTTATTTCGGCTGGACGGCCTATGCCCGCCACGAGATGCCAACGCGTCCGGTAAGCGTATTCATCAGCCACTCGGGCGATGGTGGACGCACCTGGAGCACGCTGCTGCTGGATGTTTCGAGCGCGCCTCCAGAGTGCGAGGCGCAATACTGCGAGACCGGATTTCTGGGCGCGCAGATCGCGCTGGCATCGGATGCTGCGGGCGCACTTTATGCTTTGTGGAACACGGGCGACGCGAACGGCGGGCCAGAGCGCATTTACTTTTCGTCTTCAACCACCGGCGGCGCCAGTTGGTCGGAGCGGGTGAGCGTATCCAATGCTGCGCCGGGCGTCGAACATGCCTTCCCGGCGCTGGTGGCGGGCGCGCCCGGAGATGTTCGCATCGCGTGGATGGACGCGCGGGCGACAGAACCGGCCCATCCCAAGCATCCACTGTGGAATACTTTTTACCGTAGTTCCACTAACGGCGGCGCAACCTGGAACCCCGAAACCCGTCTCTCCGGGTCTGCCTCGGGCTATGACTACATTCTGACAGAAGGCTTCCGCTTCCCCTTCGGAGACTACTTCGGCCTGGCCATCGACAGCGACGGCGCGACCCACGCAGTCTGGGGCGAAGGCCGCGACTACAAGTCTCCGGGATCGATCTGGTACACTCGCGGACGTTAGTCGTAAACGTGTAGCCGTCCAGTCCGAAATTCTTACAATCAATCCCTTTTATACCGGCGTTGCGAGCAGAGCTGTCCGGGCCTCAACAATTCAGTTCAATCTCTGTGCAAGCGGAGGAATCGATGCATTTCATGGGCGTGAATGTGTGGGCCGTGCTGTCGTCGGCGTTAGCCACGATGGTGGCCGGTTTCGTGTGGTATTCGCCGCTACTGTTTGCAAAACCGTGGACTATCTTGATGGGCTATGACCCGAACGACAAAGCGAAGATGGACGAGATGCGCAAAGGGGCAGGGCCGTCCTACGCGTTGTCGCTGGCGGCGAGCATTCTGTCAGCGTTAGTTTTGGGTAAGATTCTTGTGGTTTCCCATGTCAACACGGCGATTTACGGCATGGAGATTGGTCTGGCCGTATGGTTAGGAATCGTAACCACTGTGCAATTGACCAACGCGCTGTTCAGCCGGCAGCCGTTCAAACTTTACCTGATCAATACCGGATATCAGGCAGTGTGTTATCTGGCGATGGGAGCAATTCTGGGCGCCTGGCGTTAGAGGTGGGTGTGGCTGGAGGCAGTAACTTTTTTTCTTAAATCATTCCAGCTGCATACCGCCGATGAGATCGGCGAGTTGGGTGACGCGGTGTTCGCTGCACCATTCTTCTAACTCGCCTACAATTTTCTCGGTAGCGCAGGGGTCCCAGTAGCTGGCGGTGCCGATCTCGACGGCGGTGGCTCCGGCCAGCAGGAATTCGATGACGTCTTCCGCAGTGGATATTCCGCCCATGCCGATCACGGGAATTTTCACGGCATGCGCCGCGTCATACACCATGCGCACCGCGATGGGCTTGATGGCCGGGCCGGAAAGTCCGGCGGTGACGTTGGCGATGCGCGGCTTGCGCGTCTCGGGGTCAATGGCCATGGCCACGAAGGTGTTGATGAGCGAGAGCGCGTCGGCGCCCGCTTCCTGCGCCACATAAGCCATTTGCGCGATGCTGGTCACGTTGGGCGAGAGCTTGACGATCAGCGGGCGTTGCGACACGCGCTTGGCGGTGGTGACGACTTCGTCGAGTGAGCGCGGATCGCTGCCGAACTGCAGGCCTCCGTGCGCGGTGTTGGGGCAGGAAACATTCAACTCGTAAGCCGCGATGCCCTCGCCTTCGTTGAGAATCTGGATGGTGTGTTCGTAGTCCTCGCGGGTATAGCCGAAGACATTTGCAAAGATGACAGTGTTTTTGATTTGGCGGAGGTGCGGCAGCTTCTCATCCAGGAACGCACGCGCGCCGATGTTCTGCAGCCCGATCGCATTCAACATGCCGGCCGCGGTCTCCCATAGGCGAGGCGGAGGATTGCCGATCATCGGCTCTTTCGACAACCCCTTCACCACGAATCCGCCCAGCTTGCTCAGGTGGACCACGTCTTCAAACTCGACTCCGTAACCGAATGTACCGCTGGCGGCGATCACGGGATTTTTTAGCGGAATGCCGGCGACGCTCACGCTGAGGTCGGGAGTCATGGCTGGCCTCCTTCCGCGGGCGGCGTGGCCGACTTTGTGGCCGGGTTTATTACTGGGTTTAAGCTTATGCGCGCATGGGTGAGCGCTTCCGTGAGCACGCGGCCGACAGAGTGAGTCGGAGCGTTGATGCCTAACAGCGAGGCGAGCGTGGCCGCCATATCCACGGGCTCAACATTCGTCCGATACGTTCCCGCCTGGAAGGGCAAGCCGTAGAAGGCCAGCGGGACATGCGTATCGTAGTTATAGGGCGACGCGTGGTCCGTGCCCCGCGCCGGTCCGACAGTGTAAATGTCGGGGACGCCCATCACGTACCAGCTTCCCTCCGGCGAATAGCTGTTCAAGTATTTTCGTCCCAGCGCCGTGTCGGGGACTTCGCCCTCGGCCAGTTGCGACTTCGTATAGAAGTCGCGCAAGCCAGCCTGCTTCATGGCCTCGCCTACGGCTTTCTCGGCGTCGGGTTCGTGCACGTGTGCGGACGCGAAAGCTTCCTGATCGAGCCAGGCCACGGGATAATCCAGCTTCACATAGGCCGCGGAATGGCCGGGAGAAAATTTCGCCGTCAGCGCACCGTTGATCTGCGCCTCGATTTTTCCCGCTTCGAGGTTCGCCGCGGGAATGCGCAGCTTCTTTACCGCGTCAGGCAGCGAGGAGACACCGTGGTCGGCCGAGAGGGCAATCCACACGTCGGCCAGTCCGACCTGGTGTCCGAGGAAGTTGATAAAGTCCGCCAGTTCGTGGTCGAGATCGAGCGCCATCTGATGCATTTCCGGAGAATCCGGTCCCACCTGGTGACCAAGAATGTCGTTGGGCGAGAGGCTGATCGCGAGCAAGTCAGTTGCCGGACCGCGGCCCACGTTCTCGTAGACCATTAACTCTTTGGCGAACTCAAATTCGTACTCATTTCCGAACGTCGTCGAGCCGACGACTTCGTAGAATCCGGCATCGGAACCGTCTTTGCTCTTGCGATGCGCGGTCGAGCGCAGAACGATTCCCTGCTCGTCCTTCCATTCGCGATCCCAATATTTCTGCGGGCGGCTCGAATTGAAATCCTGCACCCACTTCGGCAGATCGTTGCGGTAGTAAGTAGACGTGATCCACGCGCCACTCTTGGGCTCGATCCAGTAGGCCGCATCGCCGGCGAATCCGGCGGGCAGCACCGAGGCGCGATCTTTTAACGACAACCCGAAAACACGAGACTTCCCTTGCGTAGCCACCTTGAGTTCATCGCCCAGCGTGTCGGCCAGTAGATTGTGCGGCGAAGCGCCTGTTTTGTCTCCGTCAGCGCCAACCAGTTTTGTGGCGTCGTCTTCCACGGACGTCACCATGCGTTTCTTCTTCTGGTCCCACCACTCGTTGGCGACAATGCCGTGGCCGTTGCTGTAGGCGCCGGTGAATAGCGTGGAGTGGCCTGGAGCGGTGCGCGTGTTGGCGTAGTTGTAATTACAGTTGGGGAAGTAAGCGCCGTGGTCGAGGAGAAAGCGGAAGCCGGCGTCGCCGAACTGGTCGCGGTAGCGTTCGAGATAATCGCCGCGGAACTGGTCAATCACGATCACTACGATCAGCTTGGGATGTCCGTTGTAGGCGGAGGCAGAGATGGGGATCGGAAGGCTGATGCAAAAAGCGCACAGCGCCAGCGTCAGGGAGAGTCGCGCGGCCGCAGATCTGGGGGAAGATCTCATTGCGAAGGTAGTTTACACAGGCGGGGGCCGTCCGCCAAAACTAGTTCGGTAGATGCTCAATAGCAAAAACCTTGAACCACAAAGGGCACGAAGGTACACGAAGGAATTCTTGGGTGTCCTTCGTGCACCTTCGTGTCCGTTGTGGTTCAGGGTTTGGGCGCGTTGCGGGCGTGCATTCGGCGGCTGTTTTCCGATACATTATTAGTTCGCATGCTCGACCCGAATCATGCTTGATCTGAATTTCGTCCGCGAGAACTTGCCGTTGGTGGAGGAAAAGCTGCGTCAGCGCGGCATGGATCCGGCTGCCGTGCTCAAGGATTTTCGCGAAGTCGACACCAAACGGCGTCAGGCTCTGGAAATCGTCCAGAAAAGGCAGCAGCACCGGCGGCTGGATTCCGAAAGGGTTGGTGAATTCAAGAGGCGCCAGAAGCAGGGCACGGCTACGGAGATCGATTTGAAGGAGATGGAGCGCCTTATGCTCCAGTCGAAGGCCGACGGCGACTTGATAGCTCAACTCGAAGCTGATGCAGCCACAAAGGATCTTCTGCTGCGCGAAATTCTCGCGGGCATTCCCAACCTGCCGCACGCGAGCGTGCCCGTCGGCCACGGTGCCGATGGCAATGTTGAAGTGCGCCGCTGGGGCACGCCACCAAAGTTTGACTTTGCACCCAAGCCACACTGGGACCTAGGAGCGGAACTCGGCATCCTCGATCTGGAACGCGCGGCGAAGGTCACCGGGGCGCGCTTCGCCGTCTACTGGGATCTGGGGGCGAAACTCGAACGCGCGCTCATGAACTTCATGCTCGATCTGCACACGCGCCAGCACGGTTATACCGAAGTTCTGCCGCCTTATCTGGTGAATTCCGAGTCGATGTACGGCACCGGAAACCTGCCCAAGTTTGCCGCCGATCTTTTCAAGGTTCCTACTAGCCAGCCGCTGCACAAGCCGCTCAGGGGTGATTTGGTATATAGGGATGGCCTAAACGGTGACTTCAAAATCATAGCGGTTGACGACGCAGCCCGCACTGCGGACATTGAGTTGGTCTCACCGTTCCCGGATGCACCCCCGCTCATTTGGCGCCAGCAGCCATGGGATAAATTACGCTGCCAAAGGGACTTTTGGCTGATTCCTACGGCGGAAGTTCCGGTCACGAATCTTTACCGCGATGAAGTGCTCGACCAGGCACGGCTGCCGATCTCGCTTACTGCTTACACGCCGTGCTTCCGCAGCGAGGCGGGATCGTATGGGAAGGACGTGCGCGGCATCATCCGGCAGCATCAGTTTCAAAAGGTGGAACTGGTGAAGTTCGCGCATCCGGACCACTCCTACGAAGAACACGAAAAACTCACGCGCAATGCCGAGGAGGTCTTACAGAAACTCGGCCTGCACTACCGCACCATGGCGCTGTGCACCGGCGACATGGGGCCGTCTTCCGCGAAGACTTACGACATTGAAGTGTGGCTGCCGGGGCAGCAATTGTATCGCGAGATTTCGTCGTGCTCGAATTTTGAGGCGTACCAGGCGCGGCGAGCCAACATTCGTTACCGCCCTGAAGGCAAGAACAAGACCGAGTTCGTGCATACATTGAACGGCAGCGCACTCGCCGTGGGTCGAACCTGGGTGGCGATTGTCGAGAACTATCAGCAGGCCGATGGGAGCGTAATCATCCCGGAAGCGCTGCGAAGCTACATTGGCGCGGAGAGGATTACGCCGAAGCGCTTCTAGCTTTTGGCGCTGAGGTAAGCGAACCACCTCGGAGCGGCAGGCAAGCAGCTAAGTGCCAAAAGCTGACAGCTAAAAACGGAATCATTGCCAAGACAAGGACTGGTCACTAGACTTGCACAGAGCGGAACTCACAACCGTCGCGCCCAGCGCGCCCCTGCCCATGAACGCCATGTGGCGAACAATTCGCGGATACATTTTGTGGCAGTACGAGCGGGGCACGCTCCACTACGACATCATGGTCACGCTGATCATTCTTTTCTTGTGGTTCTCGCCGCGCGTGATCAACTTCAACGACAAACCCATTGCGCGCAATCCGCATCCGACCGATGTGGTTGTAACGGCCGACGCCGAGGGCCATCTTTTCTATCAGGTCGCCGCCAGCGCCATTACGCCGGGCGACGACCAGTCGGTGCGCGAACAGTTGTTGAGCATTATCGAGCCGATTTCGGGCTCGGTTTCGATTGTGAGTTATGAAAAGATTTCCGACCACAAGGGACAAGTGCAAAGCTACAAGGTGCTGGCCAAGCGGGACTGACGGAGCACGGACCAAACTGTAACGAAGCGGCTATTACGGTTCAAGCGGCAGCCGCAGTGAGATACTGAAATGAAAAGTTTCGCGCTAGTCCTGCCCATCGCGCTGATCTGGAGTCTTCTACACTTCGCGCCGCAAGCGCCCATCGAATCAAATCCGCTGACCGCGGTACTGAAAAAAATGGACACCGCCGCCGCCAGCTTTCGCACCACCCAGGCTGAATTCGAGTGGGACACCTACGTGAAAGTCATCGATGAAGTCGACGACGTCCAAACCGGCACCATCTATTACCGCCGCACCGGTAACGAGATCGAGATGATGGCCGATGTCAAGAAGGACGGGCCCGATGTCAAGAAGCTGCGACCCGAGCCGAAGTATGTACTTTTCAGCCAGGGCAAAGTGCGTATGTATCAGCCCAAGGTCGACCAGGTGACCGAATTCGATCTCGGCAAGAACCGCTCCGATTTCGAGAGTTACGTGGTGCTCGGTTTTGGCGGCAGCGGGCAAGACCTGGTCAAGGCATTCGATGTGACCTATATCGCACCGGACACCATCAACGGCGTAGCCACGGCGAAGCTGCAACTCATTCCCAAATCCGAGAAAGTCCGCAACACTTACAATCGGATTTTTCTGTGGATTGACCTCGACAAAGGGATATCGGTGCAGCAGCAGTTCTTTACGCCGCAGAAGGATTTCCGCCTGGCCAAGTACTCAGAGATTCAGGTGAACGGAAAGAAAATTCCGGACGACGTTTTCAAGTTCAAAACGACGAGCAAGACGCAGACGGTTTCACCTCGCGGTTAAGTTGTTGAATCAAAAGGGCAGAATCTGTGCTGAGAATTGCACTTGGGGAGCTATACTGACGGCTCCTTCATTTGAGCAGTTGGGTTTTATTCATGGCCAAGGTTTTTACGATTACAGTCCCGCCTAAGCTGGGAAATAAGCGCAGGGAACATAGCTCAGATCCTCGTTATGTGGACGGTCAACGTCTGCTGGTGGAAGCCATGAAGTATCTGGCGCAGGCCGACCCAGTGAAGAACCGTCCTGCCATCGAACTCATTTCCGAACACGTCCGCACCCGCTTCCGCATGAGCGACTCGCCGCTGGGCTAGCAAATCGCTGGGGTTAGCGAAACCACGGGCTAGCGAATCATTGCCAACGAGTTCTACCCAACAAACGGACGGCGATCCGAGTGACCGCCCGTGCCTAGAACGAAAACCGCAGCGAGTACTGCATCACACGCGGCGAGGTCAGCTCTGTGTTGTACAGACCGAAGCCGGTGATATTTACCAGACTTTCGCCGATCAGCGAACCCGCGGCATCAAAGCGCACTGAGTTGGTAACGTTGAAAACTTCCCACGCGAACCGCACGGTCTTACTTTCACTCACGTTCCACATCTTGGAGATGCCCGCGTCGATTCCGAAGTATCCTGGGCCGCGGAAGTTATTGCGCTGCCCGGCTTCACCCTCATAGGTGGCGCGGAAGAGCGCGCCGGCATTGGCAGTTGGATCACCGGCCGGCGGCGCAGTGCATTCGCAGGTAATGCTTTGCGGATTCTGGAAGACACTGGGACCGCTTGGTGTACTGAAGACTCCAGTCTTGGGCCTGGAGCCGATCAATTCGGAAGATCCCTGAAGTTCAAAGTCGGTAGAGTATCCAGAGCCGGCTTCGACCGAGAACGGGAATCCGCTGGTCCAGCGATACAGGCCGTTGAAGCCCCATCCTCCGAACATGCCATTCACCAAACCTTTAGCGCCGCTTCCCCAATGCCGTCCGCGGCCGTAGGGCAGGTCCCACACCCAATTGGCATTGAGTTGATGAGTGGTGTCGAAATCCGAGGGCGCGCGCCAGAGGTCCGGCGAAAACGCGTTAATGACCTGGCTGTTGAAGGCAAGGCCGGACGATTCAAAACCATTCACGCGCTCCGCGTTCGACCCGACATCAATCGACTTGGAGTACACATAGTTGAAGTCAAACTGAAGACCTGCGGCCATAGCGTGACGCAGAGAAATCTGCAGGCCGTTATAGTTGCTGTTGCCGCGCGTTTGCCAGCCGTAAAGCGAGGAAAACTGATCCTGGTAGTACTGAAACGGCGTGCCTGGAAGGCCGTTAATTGGGTTGGAGGGGGCGGTCCCGGCACATGCCGGGAAACAGAATCCGTCCATGATTTCGAGCGAGGTCGTTTCGTTGGCCAGATAGCAGGTATAGAGGTCGTAGATATTCTGAGTGGGGGTCGGGTTGGCAATGCTTGACGAACCCGGGGCACAGTTCGACGCACCACTTGACCCGCCCGCTTGCGGAAACAGGTTTTGCCAGTAGGGAATACTCGTCACACTCGGGTCGCTCTCGGGCACTCCGGCGTAGGCAGCTTTCGACAACATCTGTGCCGCGGTGAAGTAGTCCGTCTTGCTGGTCGGATCGACCAGATCGAGCGGCTCCGACAAGTCGATTTCCTGTAGCAAGTGATGCGCAAAGCGTCCTGTATAAGTGGCTTCCAGCACGAAATTGTGCCCCAAATCGCGGGTAAGCGACATATCGATAACATGCGAATACGGAGTTCGCAGGTGGTCGTCGATACCCCAGGCTATGGCTAACCCATAAGTATCGGGGTTGTTTGAAGGGGTGTATGGGAATCCATGGGGCTGCGGCGAAATTTGACTGGCCGGGAGATTGTTAGCTCCGAGCAGCCCCGTGTAACGCGGCGAGTTGTTAACCGTGAGTACCCCTGCCGGATTGCTAATGGTGGTGGTCAAGCCCCACGAGCCCTGCCGGTCGAATGTATTCACAACTCCTTCGCCGAAGTGATCGAAATAAAGACCGTAGCCGGCGCGCAGGGAACTCTTGCCGGTATCGCCGAACACCTTGTGCCAGAATCCGCTGGCCGCGTGCGGCGAATAGGCGACCGCGAATCGTGGAGCCAGGTTCCTGTAGTCCCATGCCCAGTAGGGCTTCCCGTTGTTGGCCTGCCCCGCCAGATTGAAAGTCAGGTCCGGTTGGACCACCGCACCCTGGTACATGTTGGTGATGCGATTCTCAAACCACTGGTGCATATCGACGGTCGGCGCGACCTGGTTGCCGTTCGCCTCGTAGGGCGGCTGCAGAAGTGAGTAGCGCACGCCATACGTGAGCACCAGATTGGGCGTGACATTCCACTTATCCTGCAGGTACATCTCGCCTTCAAAATTGCGGAAGTGGCGCGGAACCAGCTCGCCATTCGGTATCGCATTGCCATTCTTGTCCTGGTTGGCCACGGTATAGACCTGGCTGATCAGACCGGTCACCTGCGTGGCGGCAAAACTGTAGGAGTAGTCAAAGCCCCCATCGACCAGCGGGAAACTCGGATTCAACGATGGATCCAGAGCCACGGTCGAACCCGGAATCGACGTCGGATTCATCCATTCGGCATTCGCAAAGCCGGACGAAATGTTCTGGGCGTCGGACTCGCGGTTGTTGTGGATCACACGCCAGTTCGTTCCCACCTGAATCGTGTGCGAGCCCTTGGTCCACGAGAGGTCGTCGATGAAGTTGTTCACTGGAACATTGGTAAAGATGGTCGGGGTATCACTGGGGTTCAGAGCCTGGGTATCGTCAAGACCGCGGAGGGTGACGTAATCCTGATTATTGATGCCGCTTTTCCCCAGTCCCTGCCGGATAAAGGCGTAACGGAAGTTGTTGATCAAATTGTTGCGGATGATGTAGGTGTAACCACCCGCGACGCCTTTACTGTTGTTAGTTTGGAGGTAGTCGGGAGGCAACCCTGGGAACTGGGGCGGGAACGCCTCGCGGTCGTTCTGCAAGTTGCCGCGGATGAAAAGCGACTGGTTCCCGTCAGTGGTAATTTTGTAGTCCAGCTTGAAAATGTAAGTGTTGAGGCTGGTCGGATTGTTGCCCGGGAACGTGTAACCGGATGAGTTCAAGAGGTCTCCGCTGCCGTTCGCAGTGCCGCAACTCGGGCAATTGGGCGCGGGATAATGCGTGAACAGTGCATTGGGGTTGGCGCCTCCGATGTTGGCAATCAGCCCGTTCGGGCCCGGCCCACCCCAGAGATTGCCGGGAGTGACGGGGCAGGTGCCGTTGGCAGCACATCCCGGTCCGAATTTTGGAGAACCTATATCCAGCGACGCAACGCCTGCTGGTGTGAGCGTAGCGACCAATTCCGGCGCGAATAGAGGATCACTGGCAACCGAGAGAAGTTGATTGGCGCCAGTACCCACGCTATAGCCATCAGCACAAGTTGGGCCGGGATCGCACAGGTACTCCAGATAACCTGCGGCTAGGCTGGCGGTTGGAATAATTCGGTTCGTCGGCACCTGATCGGCAGTGCGCTGGCCCTCATAGGCGGCAAAGAAAAACAATCGATCCTTCTTGATTGGCCCGCCAAAAGTTCCGCCGAACGTGTTCCTTAGAATGTGCTGGGGCCGGTTCGCAGCTCCCTCAATGATCTGTGACTCTTTATTGAAATAATCGTTCGCTACGTCGAAGGTAGGCCGGTGATATTCGTAAAGCGATCCGTGGAAGTTGTTGGTGCCACTCTTAGTCACCAGATTGACTTGCGCGCCCGAGGAGCGGCCCGAGCCGGCGTCATAGTTGCTGGTAACAACGCGAAACTCCTGCAGGGAATCGAGCGTAGCCCGCATGGCGCCCTGGAAGGCGTAGCCTTCCAACTGATCGTTATCGTCTAAACCGTCGAGCGTGATGTTGCTCTGGTCGCTGCGAGCTCCGTTGACCGCGCCGCCGCGGCTGTCATTATCCTGCTGATTCGTCGATGTGTTGCCAATATAGACTACGCCCGGCTGCAGGCTCAGAATAGCAGCCGGATCGCGGCCTTCCGAGGGCAAGTCGATCAGCTGCCGGGAATTGAAGTTGTTGCCCAGGGTCGCATCGGTGGTATTGACCATGGGCGCTTCGCCGGTGACGTCGATGACGACGGAGCCGCCCTGCACCTGCAGAGCCATATTCACGGTCGCCGGACTGCTCACCTGCAAAACCAGGTTCTCTCGTTTGGTGGTGGCAAAACCGGTCGCGGTCACGGTCATGACATAGCTGGAAGGAGGTATTTCGAGGAACTGATATGTCCCCTGGTCATCTGTTTGGACGGTTCTGGAAAAGCCTGTCGCCTGGTTGTTGAGAGTCACCGAGGCGCCAGGTACCACGGCTCCTTTGGCGTCTGAGATAGTGCCGCGGACAGAAGTTGTCGCAGATTGCGCGAAGGCCGAGGTGCCAAGCGAGGCGACGAGCGCGAGGAATGAACCGATCACTGCTGCCACTAGCCATGAGCCGGAACGCATAGAAAGCTCCCTTCACCCGAAAGGGCGGGTTTTCTGACTACGTCGTACCCAGGAGAGCAGAAACAAAAAGGAGACTCTTGGGCCCTGATGGGGCGCTATTGTGCAACTTCAGCACCATAATGTTCAAGCGGAATTTGCTGCGTTTAAGAACTTCCTGAAACGTTTAACTACGGCATTTCACCTGCCGCACTTCCAGATTTGGAAGTTTATGCACGCGGCTGGAAGATCGTCGAGGCAAGAACGATCACTACGGGATAGCATTCGAGCGTGTAGCGGGGCTCGGGATTCTCCAGGCTCCCGAGAAATGCGGAACGCAGCAGCAGAAACAAAACGAATAGTCCGATGCCGAAAATTTCACGGCTACGCCACAGCCCAGCACCCGCCAGCACGACGTAAGCCAGATTTACCACCCCGAACCCAAGGCTGACCGCGAGCCAGCGGCCGTCGTCGTTGAATTCCCACCAGCGCGGGTCCGAGGGGAACAGTTCGGTTCGGGGACGCAGCCACATGTCGGCAATGCGCACGGCGGGAAGCCACAGGTAATAGCGCAGTGGCGCGGCGTGTACACGTTCCGCCGCCAGGGTTGCGAAGCGGGCGTCGAGGGCTAGAGTCATGTCATGAGCGCTGTTGTATTCGGCCACGAGTTCGCTGGTCTGTTGGCGCTGCTGCTCGGAATCAAAAGCCCGCTGCGGCAACCGCGTAAGATCCAACTCCGCTCCCGGGATGGCCCAGTAGACCTCCTGCACGGAAACATAGTCTGCCATCCAGGTCTTGACCCAGCGATTGAAGCCGGTCATAACAATATCGTCAGAGTCGGTCGCGTAACGCGGAGCCAGAGGCTCGAAGCGGTGCAGTGTGTGTAGATTCCGCAAGGTCCAGGGGATCAACGAAGCAGTCGCTCCGGCCACGACCAGCACGCCTGCCCAGAGGATGGTTCGGGCTCCGCCTGTTCCTGTTCGCAGGGACCGTGCCAGCAGCCAGAGCAAATATCCGCCGATAGCTGCCAGTAAAATCCCGCCGTCGGGCCGCAGCAAAATCGCAGCCCCCACCGAGAGTCCGCACCCGAGCCAGGTCATGCTTCGGTGAGCGCTTGGCCGAGCGCTTGGTTGAACCGCGTGCGTCTCGCTCTCGCCCACCCCGAGACCGCGGAAGGCTAAGTCGACAGCCAAAGCAGTGAAGAAAATCTCCAGAGTCTCGGTGAGGGCCGCCGCTGCATAATTGGCCAGAAAGGGACAGAGCGCAGCCAGCAGAAACGCCGCCCGTGCGGCGCGCTCGGAGAACATCCGGCGCGCCAGTTCGGCAATCAGGAAGCAGGTTGCCAGATCGAACAGCGTCTGCACCAGCAGGACTGCGCGAAAATTCCCGGCTCCAAACAGCGCGAAGATCACCGCCAGCAATGCCGGATATCCCGGCAGCCGCGACAACGTGGGCACGATCACTCCGGAGTTTGTGATGCCGTAAACGCCGTGCTGCAGCCAGTTTTGCGCGATGTCAGCGTAAAACCGCGAATCGTCCACCACGCCGGGAAAATACACGACCAGAAGCACCCGCAGGCCAAGGCCCGCCAGGCTCGCCCACACGAAGAACCGCGCCCGCTCTCGCACGAACTTTCTCATGAGCTTTCCTTCGAAAGCTTTCCTTCGAAATCGAGCCGCGCCAGTTCCCGCACGCTGCGAATCATAACGCGTTTGCGGCAATCCCGGCGCTGGGAATGCGCATCTTATGACTCAGCGTAGCTACTCACCCTGCCTCGTCATAATTGATCGCAATAATTGACATCAAGAATTAACATCAAGAATTAACCACAGAAATAACAACGAGAATTGACCCTGTGCCGTCCGCGGCATACGATTAACTGTTACTCACCCATGGCTCAGCCCGTCTTTTATGATCCTCGACGCGCCCGGTGGAAACGCCTGCGCCGCCTGGTCGACGTTACGGCCGTTCTCGTTTCGGCGCTGATTCTTTTTTTCGTCTACAGCGCCCTGCGCGATGAGCCTCTGCCCGAACTCTTGTTTTCCCCTCAGAAGCGCGCCTTCAAGGCTCTGAAGGAGAGTGAAAAAGACAAAGCCCGCGACCGGCTAAAGAAGGCTGCGGCCCGTTCTCACCGCAAATCCAAACTGGCCGCATCGCAGGTCAAGCTGAATCAGGAAGAGGGCATCCGCGCCGCATTCTACGTGCCCTGGGACGCAGCCAGCTTCTCGTCGTTGCGCGCATACGCCCACCAGATCGACATTCTTTATCCCGACTGGCTGCACGCAATCACCGCCGATGGACGGATTCAGGGCGTCGACGATCAAACCAACAAGTATTTCGACGTCGTGCAAAATAACGCTCAGAGTAACGCGCAGGGCAGCACCGTTCTCCCGGTCGACGACCGAGTGATGCCGTTTCTGAAGACGGAAGACCCCAGCATGGAAGTCTTCCCTATGGTGAACAATTCCGACGGCGCAAACTGGGTGGGAGACATCGTCGGATTCCTGAACAATCCCGACGCGCGCGCGCGCTTTCGCCAGGAAGCCGCGCTGTTTCTTTCGTCCGGTCGCTACCGCGGCCTGATGATCGACTTCGAAGCATTCCCTCCCGTTGGCCAGCCCGGCTATGTCGCGCTGCTGCAGGAATTGTCGGGCGATCTGCATACTCGCGGCTTGAAGCTCTATGTCGCGGTGCCGGCGCACAGCAACGAATACAACTATCCGGCAATCGCAGCGGCAGCCGACGGCGTCGTGCTCATGAACTACGACGAGCACTATCCCTACGCCGCATCCGGTCCCGTAGCTTCGCAAGACTGGTTCGTACAGAACCTGACGTTTGCTGAGACCGTCATCCCGCGAGAAAAAATCATTTGCGCCATCGCCAACTATGGCTACGACTGGGCGCTGAAACCCAAGAAAGGGAACCTGCCTCCCGAGGAGCATGATCACTCAGTAAGCGTTCAGGACGCATGGCTGGCCGCGCGCGATTCCGAACAGGATGTCAACTTCGACGATGACGCCATGAATCCGCATTTCAGCTACCTCGACGAGCGCAGCGTGCAGCACGATGTCTGGTTCCTCGATGGGGTAACCGCGCTGAATCACATGCGGTCGGCGCAGAATCTGGGCATCCAGACCTTCGCGCTGTGGCGACTGGGGAGCGAAGACCGCTCGCTGTGGAGAGTTTGGGACATACCTGGGGATGCTGGCGCGACCGACAAGTTGAAAGACGTCCCACCCGGCGCTGATGTGGACATGGAAGGCCAGGGCGAAATTCTGCGCATCGAAGACCCGCCCGCTCATGGCACGCGCGATCTGACCATCGATGCCGACAGCAATATGATCACCGATGAGGTCTTCCAGAACCTGCCGGAACCTTACCGCGTCGGACGCTATGGCTATAGTCCCAACAAAGTCGCGCTCACCTTTGACGACGGCCCCGACCCCGAGTGGACTCCAAAAATCCTCGACGTGCTGAAAGCGAAGAACGCGACGGCTACTTTTTTCCTGATCGGCATTCAGACCGACAAGTTTTCCGGCATCGCGAAACGGATTTACAACGAAGGCAATACGATCGGGAACCACACCTTCACTCATCCCGACGTCAGCAACATTTCCGACGTGTATATGCGGGTGGAACTGAATCTTACCGAGCGATTGTTTGCCAGCCTGGTGGGAGTGCGGGCGACGCTGATGCGGCCGCCCTACGCGATTGACGAAGAACCCGATACTGCCGACCAGGTGCGCCCGCTCAAAATCGCGCAGGACATGGGCTACATTACCGTCGGCAATCGCATTGATCCCGATGACTGGAGCGGCAATCCTACAGCTGAAAAAATTTCGTCGTATGTGCTCTCGCATCTGCCGCCCTGCCGCGAGGAAAATCTCCGTTGCGGCAACATCGTGCTTCTGCACGACGGCGGTGGGAATCGCGCCGAAACCGTAAGAGCCTTGCCCATGATCATTGACGGCGTCCGGGCCCGAGGATACGAGATTGCGCCGGTTTATGACTTGATCGGCAAGACTCGGGCCGATGTGATGGCACCTCTGCCTTCCGGCGAACTCTGGGCGGCCCGGCTCGACAGCTTCGGCTTTTGGCTATTCGACGCCAGCATCGTCTTCATCACCTGGATATTTCTGGTCGGCGACCTGCTCATGACCGGCCGCCTCATCTTCATTGGAACAGCGGCCGTCTACGACCGCGCGCGGGAAAAGATTCTCGGCAAGCCTGCTGAAGTCGTGTCCTACAAACCGAAAGTCGCGGTGCTGATTCCCGCGTACAACGAAGAAAAAGTGATCGAGCGCACCATTCGCGCCGCGCTCAACTCAAACTATCCAAACCTGCGCGTCATCGTCATTGACGATGGCTCCAAGGACCGCACGCTCGAAGTTGCGCGCCGCGCGTTTACCGCTGAGGCTACCGCGGGAAAGGTTCTCATCCTCACCAAGCCGAACTCCGGCAAGGCCGAGGCGCTCAACTTCGGTATTGAGCACATCGGAGATGCGGAGTTGTTCGTGGGCATTGACGCCGACACGATCATCGCGCCAGACGCCATCGCGCGCCTGGTGCCGCATTTCATCAATCCTAAAGTCGGCGCCATGGCGGGCAACGCCAAGGTTGGCAACCGCGTCAATCTGTGGACGCGCTGGCAGGCTCTGGAATACATCACCAGCCAAAATTTCGAACGCCGCGCCCTCGATGTGCTCGGCGCGGTCAGCGTGGTGCCCGGCGCAATCGGAGCATGGCGAGTTTCCGCCGTGCGCGAGGCCGGAGGCTACCACCTTGACACCGTCGCCGAAGATGCGGATCTCACCATGGCCCTGTTGCGCCGAGGATATCGTGTCGAATACGAAGACATGGCTCTGGCCTACACCGAAGCGCCCACTAACGCGAATGCCTTGATGCGCCAGCGTTTCCGCTGGTCCTTCGGCATCCTGCAGGCCGTATATAAACACCGCGGAGTTTTCGCCCGCAAAGGCGCGCTGGGCTGGGTGGCGCTGCCCAACATCGTCATCTTCCAGATTCTGCTGCCGCTGGTGTCGCCGCTCATCGACATCATGTTCGTGGTGGGAACGATCTGGTATTACCTCCAGAAGCATTTCCACCCGGACTCGACCGACCCCGCCGACTTCCACAAGCTGGTGTTGTTTTTCTTTGCGTTCCTGGTGATCGACTTCGTCGCCTCGGCAATCGCCTTCGCCCTGGAACGCCGTCGCGCCGACGAAAAAGAAGACGCCTGGCTGCTCACCCAGGTCTGGCTGCAGCGCTTCGCCTACCGTCAGCTATTTTCGATCGTACTGTTCAAGACGCTGAAGCGCGCGCTAGAAGGCCGCAAGTTCGCCTGGGATAAACTGGAACGCACCGCCGCGGTGAACTACGTGCCGGCGGAGACCCGGGACCACGTCAACGTCCCGTGACAGTTGCCCTGTCATCCTGAGCGCAGCATTTGCGTTCGCGAAGCGAAAGCAAATGCGGAGTCGAAGGATCCCTAATCGCGTGGCATGACCGCAAGCTCGATGAGTAATTCTCTTACGCACTTGGGCCCTACCGGAACAGCAGCCCCGCAAACTCCGCGAGATTCCGCCGCCAGACCATCCAGGTATGCATCCCCGGAGTTTCAATGTCGGTGTGCTGCACACCTTTGGATTTCAACCATTCGCGCAGGTTGCGGTTGGGAGTAATCAGGCGGTCTTCGGTACCGCAGGCGATCCAGAGCAAATGAATTTGCTGGTTCGCCTTCGCGTCGAGACCCGGAAAGTCTTTTTCAAAGTCATCGGGCATCCCGCCCGCACTGAATGCGCCGATCCAGGCAAACTTGTCGAGGCCATTCAGTCCGATCCTGAGCGATTCCGCGCCTCCCATGGAAAGCCCGGCGATCGCCCGCGAGTCGCGATCTTTTGTCACGCGGTATTCGCTCTCGACCTTGGGTATGACTTCGGTCAAAAGAGCGTCACGAAATTTCCGAAAGTTCTCCTCGTGCACGTCGGGATGATTAGCGATGCCTCCCCAACCGAGGCGGATCATTTCCATCGTACCGTAGCCGAGCGGCATCACCACGATCATGGGCTTGGCTTTGCCCTGAGCGATGAGGTTGTCGAAAATTACATTCGCGTGCCCGACCGCCGTCCATCCGCTCGCGTCGTCGCTGAATCCATGCAGCAGATAGAGCACGGGGTAAGTCTTCTTCGCCTTCGGATCATAATTCGGCGGCGTGTAGACGTAGTAGTCGCGGTCATCACCCGCGACAGCCGACTTATAGAAATGATGATGTACTTCGCCCCGCGGCACATCGTTCACTTCCCACGGCAACGACGGCCCCGCTATATGCACTGCATTCGCAGGCGTGAGCAAGTTCGGCACCAGCAAATGGTTGTAGGGATCGAGCATGCGCACGCCGTCGACGATGATCGAGTATCCGTAATAATCCGGAGGCAGCGGCGCTGTGGTTACGCTCCAGACGCCTTTGTCGTCCTTCTGCATGGCCGATGGCTCGGCGCCTTCACGCGCGAGTTTGACTTCCTGCGCGTTGGGAGCGAGAAACCGGAAGGTCACAGTGTTGTCGGAGTGCACTTCAGGAGTATCCAGCCAAGGCGGCCTTTGTGGAGGCGGAGCCTGGGCGGGCTTGGCTTGCCGCGCCGGCGCCAGAGCACACAGAGTGAATAGAGAGAAAACAAGAAAGGCCGGATGAATTTTCATGGTGCCATTTCCTCCGATGAGTAAACGGCACAATTGTATAGGCGGGAAAGCGTCTGTTTCGGGTTTTGTTTATTCTGTTTTGTTTATTTTTCTTGCGCGACTTCCAGCCTGGTTTCGGCACGGCGCAGCGCGTCCAGTGCGCGTTCGACGTCGACAGTAATGTCACCGCTGGCCAGCATTTGCTCGGCGCGAACTTTGGCTTCGCGCGCGCGCTCCACGTCGATCTCCGACGGACGCTCCGCCGTCTCCGCCAGAATCGTAACTTTATTCGGCAACACTTCCGCGAATCCCCAGGCTACAGCCAGCCGCTGCTCGTTTGCACTGGAGCCGGAACTGTCCCGGAACGTAATCTCACCGACCGCCAGTTCCGTGATCAGCGGCGCGTGCCCCGGCAAGACGCCCAGATACCCGTTCTTCCCGGGAATCTGAACTTCCTCGGCCACCGTGTCTACAACTTTCTTTTCCGGCGTGACGATCTCGAGTTTGAAAGTATCAGCCATAAACGAGCTATCAGCTATCAGCCGTTAGCTATCAGCGTCTGGACTCGACCCATTTCACGGATCAAGCTGAGTACTGATGGCTGAGAGCTGACAGCTTTCTACGCTGCCGCCTTCATCTTCTCCGCCGCTTCCAGAACTTCCTCGATTGGTCCCTTCATATAAAACGCCTGCTCCGGGATGTCGTCGTACTTGCCTTCGACAATTGCCTTGAAGCCCTTTACCGTGTCGGCAACCTTCACGTAACGTCCCGCGGCGCCGGTAAACTGTTCGGCTACGTGGAACGGTTGCGAGAGGAAGCGCTGAATCTTCCGGGCGCGCGCGACGGTTAGTTTCTGATCTTCCGTTAACTCGTCGATACCGAGAATCGCGATGATATCCTGCAGATCTTTGTAAGTCTGCAGCGTCTTCTTCACGGTTTGCGCCACGTCGTAGTGTTCCTGGCCGACGATGCGCGGATCGAGAATGCGCGACGTTGAAGCCAGCGGATCGACCGCGGGATAAATTCCGATTTCAGTCAGGGCGCGCGAAAGCACGGTAGTCGCGTCCAGGTGAGCGAACGTAGTCGCCGGCGCCGGATCGGTCAAGTCATCGGCAGGCACGTAAATCGCCTGCACCGAGGTGACTGAACCTTTCTTCGTCGACGTGATTCGCTCCTGCAGTTCACCCATTTCCGTCGCCAGGTTCGGCTGGTAGCCGACGGCGCTGGGCATGCGGCCCAGCAGCGCGGAAACTTCCGAGCCGGCTTGCGTGAATCGGAAAATGTTGTCGATGAACAGCAGCGTGTCGGCGCCCTCGGCGTCGCGGAAATATTCTGCGACTGTCAGCCCGGTCAGCGCGACGCGCAGACGAGCCCCAGGAGGTTCCGTCATCTGCCCGTAAATCAGCGCAGCCTTGGAGTGCGCGGGATCGCCCGGCTTGATCACGCCCGACTCCGTCATTTCCAGCCACAGATCGTTACCTTCGCGCGTGCGCTCGCCGACGCCGGCAAACACGGAGTAGCCGCCGTGATTCTTGGCGACATTGTTGATGAGCTCCATGATCACGACGGTCTTGCCCACGCCCGCACCGCCGAACAATCCGATCTTGCCGCCCTTCAAGAACGGCTGGATGAGGTCGATGACCTTCACTCCGGTCTCAAACATTTCCGCCGAGGTGGCCTGCTCGTCGAACGCCGGCGCGAGACGATGAATCGGCATTCTCTTCTCGTACTCGACTGGACCCAGCTGGTCAACCGGCTCGCCGATCACGTTCATCACGCGCCCCAGCGTGCCGCGGCCCACGGGCACGGAAATCGGCCCACCCTGGTCGATGGCCTTCATGCCGCGCACCATGCCGTCAGTCGGTTGCATGGCGATGCAGCGCACGCGCCCTTCGCCCAGGTGCTGTTGCACTTCGAGAATCACACTGATCGGGCTCGGCACCGTGAAGCCGTCGCTCACCACTTTCACGGCTTCATAGATGGGCGGCAGTTGTCCTTCGTGGAACTGCACGTCCACCGCCGGCCCCGCGATTTGAATGACATGTCCTACGTTTTCAGGCATAAAACCTCAGCTCTTGGCTCTTGGCTCTTGGCCATTAGCTAAGAGCTAAGAGCCAAAAACCAAGAGCGATTTTCTTCACATTGCCGCCGCGCCGCTGACGATCTCGATGATCTCTTTCGTGATCTTCGCCTGCCGCGCCCGGTTCATGACCAGCGTAAGCGAATCGATCATGTCAGTGGCGTTGTTGGTGGCCGAATCCATCGCGGTCATGCGAGCGGCGTGTTCGGCTGCAACCGATTCCAGCAGCGCCCGGAAGATCTGAATGCTCACATACTTCGGCAGCAGCGCGCGGAACAACTCTTCCGGCGGCTGCTCATAAATGTAGTCCACTTGCGCCGTCCCAAACTGTGAAGCGACTTCTTCTGTCTGACGATCCGGCCCCCGCATGCCCACACCGGCGCTCACTGCCGCTTCTTTGGCTTTCTTTTTCTCCTCTTCTGTCATTTCCTCAACCAGACGCACCGTCTGCGCGCCGATTTGCTCGATGGGAAGAACCTGCTCCACGATGAGCCGCTGCGCAATCACCGACTTGAATTCGTTGAACACGACATAGACCGCGTCGACCTCTTCGCGTTTGTAGCGCTCAATCACATTCCCTGCCAGGGCCGAAGCCTGCGCGAACTCCACTTTCCCGAGAACGCCCACGTGTTCGCCGGTGATCTGCGTCGCTCCCGCGCGTTGCGCTTCTTCTGGTTCAGTCTCGACTGATTCCGCGAGTTCCGCCAAGCTTCGCGTCTGTACTTTCGCAGCGGGATAGCGCCGGCGCAGAAAGTCGCGCCCCTTGCGACCAATGGCTTCGATGTCGATATTCTTGCCTGCCTTCGATTCGAGAAACCGCGCGGCGGCTTTCGTAATGTTCGCGTTGAACGCACCCGCCAGCCCTTTATCCCCGGTCACGATGATCAGCAGGATATTTTTTTCTTCCCGATGCGCCAGCAACGGATGTTTGGGCTCGCCCGTCTCCGGATCATAAATCTCAGCCCGCGCCACCAGCGACTTCAGCACATTGGTCAGCATTTGCGCGTAGGGACGCGCCGCCAGAGCTCGCTCCTGCGCCCGGCGCAACTTCGCCGCCGAGACCACTTTCATGGCCTTGGTGATCTGCCGCGTGTTGATCACGCTGCGAATCCGCCGCCGAATGTCGAGAATGTTGGGCATCAGTCCTTGGTCGCTAGTCGTTGGTCGTTTGTAAGGTCAAAGTCTTTGTCATCCTGAGCGGAGCCGTTCTTCAGGCGTAGCGAAGGATCTCATCCTCCACAGGCCTCGCTACTTCGCTACCACTTCTCTTGCCGCCACAAACTGCTGCTTCGCTTCCTTAATCACACCCTGCAACTGACCCTTCAACGTGTCATCGAGAATTTTCTTCTCCATGATCGTGCGCAGCAGGGCGGGATGGGTTGAGTCCACATACTTGTAAAGCTCTGCCTCAAACTCGCGCACCTGCGCCACCGGCAGGTCGTCGAGGAACCCACCCGTGCCCGCCATGATGATCAGAATCTGCTTGGAGAACGGCAGCGGCGAAAATTGATTCTGCTTCAGCAGTTCCACCAGCCGTTGGCCACGATTCAACTGCGCCTGCGTAGCCTTGTCGAGATCGCTACCGAAGGCCGCAAATGCTGCCAGTTCGCGGTACTGCGCCAGTTCGAGCTTCAACGTGCCCGCCACTTGGCGCATGGCTTTGATCTGGGCGCTGCCGCCTACGCGACTCACCGACAGACCGACGTTTACCGCAGGACGCACGCCCTGGTTGAACAAGTCCGTCTCCAGATAAATCTGCCCGTCGGTGATCGAGATCACGTTGGTCGGAATGTAGGCAGAGACGTCGCCCGCCTGCGTCTCAATAATCGGCAACGCCGTCAGCGATCCGCCGCCGTTCTTGTCGCTCAGCTTGGCCGAGCGCTCGAGCAATCGCGAGTGAAGATAGAAAACGTCTCCGGGATACGCCTCGCGTCCCGGCGGACGGCGCAGCAGCAGAGAAATTTCGCGATACGAAGCCGCGTGCTTCGAAAGATCGTCATAGATAACCAGCGCATGCCGTTTGCTGTCGCGGAAATACTCGCCCATGGCGGTCGCCGCATAGGGCGAGATGTACTGCATCGGCGCCGGCTCTGACGCCGACGCCGCCACCACGATGGTGTACTCCATCGCTCCGGCGTCTTCGAGAATTTTCACCACCTGCGCGATCGACGATCGCTTCTGCCCGATCGCGTTATAGATGCAGATCAGGTCGTTGCCCTTGCTGTTGATGATGGTGTCGAGCGCAACCGCAGTCTTGCCAGTCTGCCGGTCGCCGATAATAAGTTCACGCTGCCCGCGCCCGACCGGGATCATGCTGTCGATGGCTTTCAGTCCGGTCGCCATCGGCTCGCGAACCGGCTGTCGATCAATCACACCCGGCGCGATGCGCTCCAAGGCAATGAATTGAGTGCTGGCAATGGGCCCTTTGTCGTCGATGGGCTCGCCGAGCGAGTTCACCACACGACCGATCATGGCGTCGCCCACGGGCACGCTCATGATGCGGCCGGTGCGCTTGACCTCGTCGCCCTCTTTGATCTCGGTGTATTCGCCGAGCAGCACCACGCCCACCTGATCTTCTTCCAGGTTCATAGCGATGCCGGCCACGCCGTGCGGGAAGGCGAGCAGTTCGCCGGCCATGACTTTGTCGAGCCCATAGACGCGCGCGATGCCGTCGCCCAACGTGATAACCGTGCCGGTCTCGTCCACAGAGATCTTGGTTTCGTAGTTCTCGATCTGCTCGCGGATCAGTTTCGTGATTTCGTCTGCCTTGATTTGTGCCATAAATCAGCTCTTAGCCTTTGGCTGTTAGCTCTTAGCTACAGCCCATTTCGGAATCTGTCGTGTGGCGCTTCAACTTGCGCGATACTATCATCTCAACCCAAACTCGAAGCCCCTTGGGCTCCAAGCTAAAAGCCAATAGCTAAGAGCTAATAGCCTCTCTAATCTTCTCCAACTGCCCTTTCACCGATCCGTCGTAAATCGTGCTGCCCACGCGGACCACCGCGCCGCCCAGCAGCGCTGCATCGAGTCCAAATTGCGCCCGTACTTTTTTGCCCGTTACTCTCTCGATCTGCGCTTCGAGCGAGCGCTTTTCCGCATCGCCCAGTTCGCGGGCGCTGGTGATGTGGGCCTCGGCGAATCCCATGCGGGCGTCGAGTTCCTTCTTCAGTTGCTCGACGATCCGCGCCAGGAACTGAACCCGCCGATGATCGATCAGCACTGCGACCAAATTGCGCACGTGACGCTCAATTCCCTCGCGCTCGACAATTGCATCCAGCAGCTTGTGCTTCTGCTCCGCGGGCACAGCAGGGTTTTCCCACACGCGCCGCAAATCTTCGCTTTCGGCCAGCAAGTCAACAATTCGGTGCAATCCGCCGACCGCCTGATTCGCGTCAAGGTGCGCGCTGAGAACCACGTCTGCGAAAGCCCGGGCATACGTGCTGGCGACAGAGGCCATGATCTTAGTTCCTGTCCTTCCCCGATCCCGAATCGCTCGCAGACGTACCCAACTGTCCGCCGAAATTGCGCACCAAAGCCTGATCGGTGGCCGCATCGACGTGAATCTGTTTCCGCGCCAGCCCCACTGCGAGATCCGCTGCATAAGCGGTTAGCTGTCGCCGCGCGGCTTTGGCCGCCGCCGCGATTTCCTGCTCCGCCGCAGTCACAATCTTGCGCGCGTCGTCTTCGGCCGCGGCCTGAATGCGCGCTGCCTCGGCTGCGCCTTCTTTTTCTGCTTCATCGCGAATCATGCCAATTTCGACATCCAGCTTCATCAGACGCGATTCGATCTCGGCCAGCCTGCGTTGCGCGTCTTCGCTGGCCTTCTGCGCCTCCTGCATGGCCTTCTGGATCGCAGCGGTGCGGTCGCGGAACATCCCCGGCAAATACTTTCGCGCAGCCCAGATGATGACTGCGGCGATCACCACAAAATTCAGCACCACGCTCAGCCAATAGGACTGCTGCAAGTTCAAGCCGGTGAGACGTGCGATGCCGCGCACCGAGGCCGACTGCTTGAACTCGGCCATTTCATCTTTTTCTTCGCCGGCGGCTTCCTTGCTTTCATGCACCAGTTGCCGGCCAGGGCCTTGGCCCCGTTCCGCAGAAGCTTCGCTGGCCTGCTTTCGCTCGCCAGACACAGGCGGCTTCTGCTCCGGCGGAGCCGTTTGCCCATAGGCGCGGACCGGCATCCAACACACACCACTCACCATGAGCAGAGCAAGCACGCCTGCCCGGACTACCCTCTTCGTTGAAGTCACTGAAGTTGAAATCATCGAAAATCCGGTGATCCTTCTTCCGGTCATCGAAGTTGCGGACATCATCGCCCCGCTCCCGCCGGCTGCAACACGCGTCGCATGATTTCCTGCGCCAGTGCCGCTGCATCGGCCGGCAATCCGGCTTCGGCTGCGGCCCGGTCATTCTCAATATCTTTCTTCGCCCCCTGCACCTGCGCCTGAGCCTTGCTGCGCGCCTCGTTCAAGGCATTGGTTCGAGTCTGCAGCACCGCTTGCCGCTTCGCTTCCTGCGCGCGGAATACCACGGCCCGCGCCTCGCGCAACTTCTGTTCGTATTCAGCAGTGCGCGCTTGGGCCGCGGCAATGTCGGCTCGCGACCTCTCCACCGCGCCTTCCGTCTTGCTGCGCCGCTCCGCCAGCACACGCTGCAACGGCTTGTGCACAATCGTGGTGTACAGCGCGTACAGCAGCGCCAGCAGAATCACCGTCGGCACCGATCCGAGCAGTAATTCCCCTAGTTGTCGAAGCGTCTGATCCATTTGGTGCTGATGTAGACCGGAATAATGAGGGCTATGAAAACTGTTAAGTCTAGCGTCCAAAGCAGTTTATGTCAACGCGAAGAACATCGTTTTAGCCAGCGGCGCGAAGCCTGTCATGAGTTGCGCAACCTCTCACCGCCGTGGATAAACGGCGCTCACGAATGACCCATGGCGCGTGACACGACGTGCGTGACAGTTAAGAGACCGGGGCCATCAGTGCCGCGTCAGTCGAGCAACATCCATGCGAGCATCTCGCGGTCTTAATTCCGTCTCGACACTCCACGCTCTGAGCAGCTTGAGTATCTCCAACCCGCTAAAAACGCGGGCTTTAGCCCCTGAGGAACTTCTCATCACGCCACCTCGCATATTTCTGCACATAGCGCTTGACTTCGGCCAAAAGAGGACTAGCATTGAACTATCACCTCCGATCCAATTCAGGATCGAATGGGCCGATAGCCAAGGAATGTCACCGCTTCTTGGTTGCCGGCCCATTTAATATTTGCCCATCAAGGATTCGACTTAGGGTAGGTAGGATCGAGAATCGGGCAGCCTTCGTTCCGCGCGGCCGACAGGAGAGCCTTGTCAGCGCAAACAAAAACCGGTTCTTCCGCGCCGGAGATTGAACGCAGCATCAGATACCCCGCCAGTTGAATTGCATCGAACCCCCTGAGCGGGTATCCATCGATCAAAGCCAGCGCCACATCCAACAGGGAATCCGTGAAAGGCTGGACTAGAAACCTGCCCTCGGCATGTTCGCGAAAGGAATCAATCAGCGCATCCGCATCGAATTTTGATATTTCGCCCCCGCGTTGCTGGCGCCGGATCGCGGATCTGAATTCGACCTGCGCCAAAGAGAGGATCGCAAATCGATTTCCGCTGTTACTGGCGGCAATGTCGACCAGGCGCTCCGTCCCCGACTCGTAAACGTAGAGTTTGACCAGAGCGCTCGTCTCCAGATAGTAAAGCGCCACTTCCTCTTATCGCCTTTCCCGGAGAATAATGGTAGACAAGGGCTCTCCCTTGATGCGGATGGGATGAAAGTCCAAGTCCTTCTTCGGGAGCCCCAGCACCCTCTGGACCTCAGGCATCAGGCGATTCAGCCGTATGCTGGTAACGGGAAACTGAGGGGATTTTGGGTTCTGAACCTTCCCGGTCAAGACAAATCGCTTCTCAATCGCTGAACCGATCACGGTCTGGCGCTCGACATCCGAGCGAATCGACGGTATATCGGCCGCCGGAAGGATCTCGTCACGAAATTTCTTAAGGGAAACAAAGTTCCATCCCGGGGTGGATTCCGCACGATCCAATGCTCTCAATAATTCCGCTTCCGCCGGATGAACAAAAACACCAGCCTCACTGGCGCTGTGCGGCGCGGCAACCGCGGGCGCCGTAGTCGGCTCCTGTTGTGGAGTTGCTGCTGCAGAAACTGCTTCCGTCGCCGTTGAAGGTTCGAGCCAGAATTGGGCAGGCTCAGATTTTTCAGGAGACCAGGCGTTGGCAACCGCGTTGCTGCGCTTTTTACGTCCGTCAGCATTTAGAAGGGAAAGCCGAAGACGGAAACTTTCGTGGACGGGATAACCATGGCGTTTCAGAGCGGCCTTTAAAGGCTTGTCAAGCTCCTGAGCAATGCTTGATTCTACCTGCTCAATATTAATCTTGCTCATTGTCGAACCTCTAATTTTAGGATAGGCGCTACTACAACTTATATATTATATATCCCGTAAACAATCGACTGTCAAGGGAAATCTTCACTTCTAAACCACCACCCAATCCCGCACCCTTCGTACCACCGACGCTGGCGCCTCCACTTCCAACTCCACCGTCCCACCCTTATACCTACGCGAATAAATCCGCGCCTTCGTTTCCAGCATGGCCAGCGTCTTGCCTTCTTTTTGCGGGACGCGCAGCAGCACACGGCTGACGGGATCTTCCTCGATCATCGCGTCAATGCGGTCCAGCAGCTTATCCAGACCCGTGCCTTCAGCCGCGGAGACGTAGACCGTGTTCGAACCTTCGCGCATGGCGTCGGCCTGCAGGCTCAGGGCTACTTCGTCATCGAGCAGATCGATCTTGTTCATCACTCGCAGGCGTGGCTTTTTTTCTGCTTCCAGTTCTTTCAGGACAATCTCCACCTGCGCGTCCTGCTCGGCCGAGAGCTTGCTGCTGGCATCCGATACCTGCAGAATCAGCGATGCCCGCTGCACCTCCTCGAGCGTCGCGCGGAATGCCGAGACCAAGGTGTGCGGCAGGTTGCGAATGAATCCCACGGTGTCGGACATCAGAACTTTGCGCTTCGATGGCAGCGTCACGCCGCGAATTGTCGGATCCAGAGTCGCAAACATGCGCGACGACTCCAGCACTTTCGCTTGCGTCAGCGCGTTGAACAGCGTCGACTTTCCCGCATTCGTATAGCCCACCAGCGCGACGGTCGCAACCGGAGCCGATTCCCGCCGCTGCCGTTGTTGGGTGCGGATACGCCGCACATTTTCTATTTGCACCTCTACATTGCGCACGCGCCGGGCTATCTTTCGTCGATCAGTCTCCAGTTTGGTTTCACCGGGACCGCGCGTGCCAATGCCGCCGCCGAGTTGCGACATCTCAATGCCGTGCCCGGCCAGCCGCGGCAGCATGTAGTGCAACTGCGCCAACTCGACCTGCAACTGCCCTTCCCGCGTGCGCGCATGCCGCGCAAAAATGTCGAGGATGAGCTGGGTGCGGTCAATCACGCGCCGCTGGATGATCTTTTCAATATTGCGCTGCTGTGAGGGACTGAGATCGTGATCGAACAGAAGAACGTCGGCATTCGCCGAAGCCGCCGCGCCGGCGATTTCTTCGAGCTTGCCTGCGCCAATCAAGGTCGCAGGATCGGGCCGGTCGCGCCGCTGCAGAATCTCGCCGACCACCGTCGCGCCGGCACTCTCCGCCAGCGTGCGCAGTTCCGCCAGCGACTCGTCCGCGTCGAACTCGGGAATGCTGGGCTTGCCGTTGGACCTAATTGAAGCCACAGCCGCGGCCCCGAGCCCAATCGCAGCCCCAGCCGTCGGCTGCATCGCGGCCGAATCGCGTGCGGCGGAAGCCTGCGCCGTGACCGTCCCCTTGGCGCCGCTGCGTCCGCGCGTCCGCACCTCGAGCCCGACCAGAAACGCGCGTTCGCGCTCCGGTTCCTCTCGGACCACTTCGCTCCCCAGAGGCACACGTTTAGGCACAGACCCGCTCGCACGCGCGGTGTCGCGAGATTTCTTGATCTGAAGCCTTCCCAAACCAAAAACGCCTTATCGTTTTATCGTTATCCCTAGCCGTCGGTGCCCGAAGCGCTCGCCGCCGCAGCCGGCACTGGCGCGGTCGCGGCCACCTTCTCCGGATGCGCCACATGGGCGACATGCGTCGATGCCACCCTACCCATCACCACGGTGGAGATGGCATGCTTGAAGATGAGTTGCTCCTGACCGTTCGCCTCCAGTACCACGGAGTACTTGTCAAAAGAGCGGATGCGGCCCGTTAGCTTTACGCCGCTCAGCAGGTAGATCGTAATGCTGAGTCTCTCCTTGCGGGCCGTGTTAAGGAAGGAATCCTGAATGTTCTGCGCCGGCTTATTGCTGTCCATAGCCGATCTCCGATTTTTGAGCTGCGATTTTTGAACTGCCAACTTGCCAACTGCCAGCCCACAGGCGCCTTGGGCCGGCTCAATGCCACAGCATGTTTCCGGAAGCCTTCCCGCTGTCACCGGAAACAAAGGGGGACAACCCCGCCGCCGGCACGCCCCAATTCCGCAGGGCTCGCCTTCAACGGGTGGATGTGAGTACCATACGGCGATCTCCGCCGCTTTTCAACTGGAACTTGCCAGGGGTCCAGGGTTGACAGCGCCCGCTGCAAAGTGCAGACTTCCCTCGACTTGATCCCAGTGGTTGGCGGTGCCCGCTGATCGCTGAACGCTCGCCGTTCGGAAGGAAAATCCTAATGCACCATTCTGCTATGCATCAGTTTGTTACGCATCATTTCGTCGCCGTGGCAGCATCTCTGGTCATGCCCACCGTCACCGGCAGCGAAGCCACACAACTCATTCTGCGCTGGTTCCACATCATCGCCGCCATCACATGGGTCGGTCTGCTCTACTTCTTCAACCTCATCAACGTCCCCTTCATGAAGCAGGTAGACGCCCCCATGAAATCCAAGATTTTCCAGTACCTGACGCTGCCCGCCCTGAACTGGTTTCGCTGGAGCTCACTGGTCACCGTGTTTATCGGGTTCTGGTACTGGGGCCAGTTCTATGTCGGCCCCGATGCTAAGCGCCAGGGGACCGGCGAACTGAGCACGATCGGCTTCTTCCTGCTGCTCTGGATCGCCGTCTGGTTCATCCTTTTCATGGTCATCAAGAAGATGACGCCCAGCGGATACGTTCTCGGCGCTATTACCGCGATTCTGGTCTATGCGGCGGGCTGGCTGTTCGTAAACTACACTCCGGTTGGCGGGGACGACATCCACGTCATTTCCATCGGAGTCGGCGGCGGCATGGGGATCGTGATGCTGTTCAACGTCTGGGGCATCATCTGGCCCAGCAACAAGAAGATCATTCGTGGAACGCTGGCTGGCACGCCTCCCGCCAACGCCGCGATTATGGCGCGCCAGGCATTTCTGGCCTCGCGCACAAACTTTTTCCTGTCGGTACCACTGATCTTCTACATGGCGGCCAGCTCGCACTTCTCCAGCACGGTGATCTTCGGGAAATAAGCGTCGGGAATGAGCATTAGGGGAGTCGGGATGGCGGTGTGCCCGGCCCCACATAGCAGCGCGGGGCGTTTGCTTTCCCGGGATGATCGGCATTCACCTTTCGTGAAATCCAGATGAATTTCCGCCGTCCGCCGGAACTATCAGCACCTACCCGGGTTCGGAGCTGGTGGAAAGGTGTAGAATACTCTTCTTCGCGCAAGTTTCGGCTCCGACCAACGTTCAGAAAAGCAAGGCATAAGGAGGCACAAGAAATGAGAGCTCTCTCTTCTGCGCTAGCCGCCACCCTCTCGATGGGATTATCTGCCGCCGTCGCCCAAAACGCCGCCCCGCTGCGCTGGACCGATGGCGCACCAAACTCCGTGTCCGAAGTAAAGAATGACACGAAGATCGAAGGCCTGAAAACCGACGATATTCACATCTATGTCAGCCTGGCGGACGTCAAAGAGACCGAATACAACCGCGTCTGGGTCCAGGTCTCGAACCACGGTCAGACACCGATCGATTTTAACCCTCAGTCAGCCGTACTAGTAATCGCTGACAGGGGCAAGACCATACCCGCCGAAGTTCCGGAAAAGGCCGCTAATTCGATCCAGAAATACGGCGAGGCCAAATCCCAGGAGCTGTCCTCCGCTCACTGCAATGTTCGGATGTCGGGCCAAAGCAACGGAGGGGCCAACTGCACACCCACCAACACGGAGATGCAGATGTCGAAGCAGGTATCAGCATTCTCCGGCCAACAGGCCCAATGGGTGCGAGACAACGGTCTGAAAGAAAAAACTCTGGCCCCCGGCGAAGAGGCGCAGGGTGCGATCGTTTTCAAGAAAGATAAGAAGCCGGCCAGCTACGTCCTTCGCGTACCGGTCGGCAGCGTCATACTCGAGTTCCCGTTGAGCGCCCAGAACAAAGCGCCGTCCTACGACTAGGCGTGGGATAATTTAAAGGGTTGAGTCCATTCTGAGTGCCCAATTCGAATTTCTGCATCCCGCCGCGACAAGACAAGGCGGGACGCGAGGAGACTAAAAAATGCGGAGTTTGCTCACTTGTGCCACACTGGCAATCGCCTTGCTGCCGTCCCAGGATCCGAGTCTTTCTTCACGCACCGCGGGCAATACTATTCGCTGGACCGAGGGCGCGCCCAATTCCGTAACCGACGTAAAGAACGACAACAAAGTCGAAGGAATTAAGACCGACGACATCCACATCTTCGCCAGCCTGGCCGATATCAAGGAAACCGAATACAACCGCGTCTGGGTCCAGATTGCGAACCACAGCAAGGCGCCCATCGAATTCGATCCTCAGTCGGTAGTGCTGGTCAACGACGTCAAGGAGAAAATGGTTCCGGCCGAGAACCCTGGTAAAGCCGCAAACTCAATCGTGAAATTCGGCGAGGCCAAATCGCAGGAGTTGTCGTCGGCTAAGTGCGAAAACATGATCGCCACGCAATGCCAACCGGCGCCTGCTCAACTCCAGGTGGCGAAGCAGATATCCCAGTATTCAACCCAGCAGGCGCAGTGGGTTCGCGACAACGCAATCGCCAAGACCACGCTCGCCCCCGGTCAAGAAGCACAGGGCGTGATCGTCTTCAAGAAGGACAAGAAGGCCGGCAACTATATTTTGCGCTGTCCCGTCGGCACGCAGATCTTCGAATTCCCGGTGAGCGCCCAGAATAAAGCTCCCTCCTACGATTAACCCGATCGAGTTCGACCGGCATGGAGAATCGTCCTCCGCGGCCTCCGACTTTGTTCTTGGATACGTTTAACGGCGGGTGTAGACTCCTCCCATTCTGGCTCGGCGTCAGGGAGGTGTACATGCCCACCCGCCTCGTTTCCATCCTCGTGGTATTCCTCGCTGTCCCAGCATTGACCCAACAGCAGGCCGCTGTAGAGCGGGTCCAACAGGGGATATGGTCTCGCGGACAAATGATGCGGCCGGACTCGCCGCCTGAAGCCGACGCTAGAGCAGCCCAACAACAGGCCATCCATGAAGATGCCGAAGAATTGTCGAAAGTGAGTGCGTCCCTGCAGTCCGACCTTCAGCAACTACAGAAAGGCCTGTTGACCAAGGACCTCGCCCAAAACCTCAAGAAGGTGGAAAAGCTCTCCAAGAAATTGCGGCAGGAAGTGGCGCAGTAGCCGGGTTCCCGCACGATCCATTTCGGATTTTGAAAATCTGCTCCGATTGTCCTGACCAAAAAAAGCGGCCTCGATTTCGAGGCCGCTTTCCAGTATCCGCTGGTCCGGGTTTAGGTCAAGACCTAGAAGTTGATCTTCGCCGTCAGCTGGATCAACCGGGTTGAAGCGTCGCCACCCAGGAACGAGCCCAGGATGCTGGTTGGTGGGTTCACCGTTCCCAGCACTTCGCCGAAGGAGTTCGAATTGACGTCATTGATGGGCGACTGGAAGTTGGGATGGTTGAGCAGGTTGAAGAACTGCGCTCCCACTCCTATCTTCATGGTCTCGAAGTGCGGGACCCGCGTGTACTTCATGATCGTAAAGTCCGTATCGAAGTAGTGCGGCCCGTAGAACTGGTTCCGGGTCTGATTAATGATCCCCGTAGCCAACTGATTGATTGCGCCAACACTGACTGGATTGCCGTCCGAACCGGTGGCCGTGAAGTTGAAGTCCGGAAAGTTAGACGTTGGAATACACGCATTCTCGCCGCCATCCAATGATCCGGAGGGCCCTCTGCATACCGCGTGGTTGCTCGACCCGTTGTAGGTTGCGAAAGCCGGCCCGCCGAAACCGAAGTTACTTAGCGTGCCAGTGACTCCCGAGTTTACGACTGTATACGGGAAGCCGGTACGGAAGAACATCGTGCCAGAGAGCTGCCAGCCCTTCAACAAAGCCGTCGGCCCCTTGGGCAGTTCATAGACGTAATTCATGTTGAAGGAATGGCGTGTGTCATAGTCGGCGTTGCCGTAGTTGTACTGCCGAATATTGTTGTTGTTCAACGGAGTCAGAATGCTGGCTCCCGAGGTTGCAATGAAGGGATTAAAACCACCGTTGGAAACTTCATCCAGCGCGTGTCCCCAAGTGTAGTTGAACTGCGTTTGCAGCCCACGGTTAAACCGATGCTGAACGCTGAAGTTCAAGCCGTTGTAGTTAGAAACCCCTACCGTGTTGTATTCGCTCACCGTGTGAAAGCGGGGATCAGGCTGAGTGGATGGCAACCCCCCAAAACCATTGCCGCATTCGTTGATGGTGTAGGTACCCCCCGTGCTATTTGTGAATGTGGTTGGAGTGGGAGGGCAGAAGCCGTTCACTCCGTTGAAGTCCATGGTCTCGTGGATGCCGTGATTGCCCACGTAGTTCAGGGTGAGGACGGTGCTGTTCCCGATTCCCTGCTGGACCTCAAGGTTCCATTCCTGCGTCATCGGAGCGACGATATGCCCAGGGTTGGTGAAATTTGGAACCGAGAAAAACGGGTTGGCCGCTTGAAGTTGCGCCAGCGTTTGGCCCGCTTTAAACCCAGTAACAAGCGACTGGTTCGACGACGCGGCTACCTGGAACAAGTTGCCCGAGGTTTGCGTTGGAGCAATATTGCTGCCGGCAACCTCGAATCCATTCAGCAACGGAATGTTACTCGAGACCGGGTCGGCAAGCTGGCCAGGGAACGTGTCCATGAAGATTCCGATACCGCCGCGGATGACCGTATTCTTCATCCTTGACGGCGACCACGAGAACCCCAAGCGCGGCTGGACCGCAACGGGAGTGAAGCCCGTGAACGCGTTACTCAGCCCAGTTTGAACCGACTGGTTGTAAGGAGTGGTCCCGGAAGCATTGGCGATACTGGCAAACGGCCCCGAAAACTTCGCGAAGCAGTTCGTGCCGCAATCCGGCACCGAGTTGTGATCCATGCGCAGCGCAAGGGTCAGCTTCAAGTTGCTCATAGCCTTCCAGTCATCCTGGACGTACCAACCTAACTGGTACAGCTTGATCGGTTGCTCGAGAGCGGTGGGAAAGTTCTGCTCCAGAACCGAAAAGCCGCCGCCCGTGTTCCCCGTGCCTGAACCGCCGTAGTAGAAGTCGTCCAGAGTCAGCGGTATATCCAAGCCGCTGGTAAACGGACCGTAGTCGTGATCGCTGATCAGGTTGCGATGGAAGTACACGCCAAGCTTAAGGGTGTGTTTGGTGGACAGGTTATAGGAGTAATCGTCCACAATTTGGTAGCCGGTCACGTTGCGACCCTGCGGCCAAATGTAGTCGAGCCCGCCCACTGTTGACAGCGACCCATCGTTGAACAGGACCGTCGTAGGAAAGGCAGCCAGCGTCGCGGTGATGTTTGATGGACCGAAGATGGCGCGGTAGTACTGCGTTGCAAACAGCAGACTGTTGACCGACTTGGTGCCAATCGGACGATTCCAGCTGATCTGGCCCTGATATTCCGGCTGATAGCTGAGCGAATCGAAGATCGGGTCCAAAGCATCGGTCGCAGTCGCCTGGGTTCCGACGTCTTCTTGTAAGCGGACAAAAATCTTGTCCTGGTTGGTGAGGTTAAAGTCGAATCGTCCCGAAGTCACATACTCGTGAGTAAAGTTGCCCACGGTGTTCTGGAAGGTCACGGTGCAATTCTCACCGGTGGCTCCGCCAAAGTTCTTGCCAGTGGTGGGATCGGTGTATGCAAATTTTCCAGCGGCCAAGCCTGGCTGCTGGCAACCCGTCGGATCAGCCGCACCGACGTAGCCGGGCGTTGCGTTCCCGATTCCGCGTGCCTTGTTGTAGAAGCTGAACATGTTGTTATAGAACGGCACGGAAGCCGCAAGACCCGTAGCGGTCAGGTTGTCAGTAACCGCGGTCTGAAAATCCTGAGTGGGGGCGTGAAGATTGGTGTTCGAAACCGGGATGATCACCCGCAGGCCTTCATAGTTCCAGAAGAAGAACGCCTTGTTTTTGATGATCGGCCCGCCGAACGACGCCGCATACTGGTTGGCGTTCACGAAGCCGCGGGGCTGATCGAGCGCCTGGTCCTGATAGTTGGTGTGGAAGTAATCGTTGGCGTTCATGGCTCGGCCATTCCAGAAATAGTTGGCGTTGCCGTGCCAGTTGTTGGAGCCGGACTTGGTGATGTAGTTCACGTTCGCACCGACGAACCCGCCGTACTGCCCAGAGTAGCCGTTGGTGATGACGGTGGCCTCTGCGACTTCGTTCTGGCCGAGCAGCAGGTTGGTGGCGCCCGAGTTGTTCAGGTTCAGGAACGGGTCGTTGTCGTACATGCCGTTCAGGGTGAACAGGTTCGAAGTCGCCGATACGCCGAAGTTAGAGAAGTTTCCGTAACCGGAACCGGTATTCATGACCGACCCGGGCGCAGTCTGCGCGATGAAACTCAGGTCGTTGCCGGGGTTCGGGACTTCCGAGATTTCCCTCTCGTTGAAAGTGGTGGAGATCTCCGTGCTCTCGGTTTGCAGCAGCGCGGCTTCGCCCGACACTTCCACTGTCGTCCCAGCCGCGCCAACTTCCAATTTCGCATTGATGATCGCGTTTTGACCCACGCTCACCGTTGTGGTGGTCGTCAGTGTCTTAAAGTTGGGCGCAGCCACCGTGACTGCGTAAGTGCCGGGTTCCAGCAACTGGAACTGGAAGAAGCCCTGTGCGTTTGTCTTAGTGCTCTGTGTGAAACCCTTTTCGGTGCTCTTCAAGGTTACAGGCACATCCGGCAGAACGGCGCCGCTCTGGTCCGTCACTGTCCCGCCCACCGCACCGGTGACCGTGCTTTGGGCCAATACCATGCCCGGTACCAATAGGGCTACCATCGCCAACACTGCAAATAGCCTGCTTAAGTTTGTAAACCGCATGTCGTGTCCTCCTGGGAACTTTTTCTGACTCAAGACCGGACCCTCGCGCATGGCCCAGTTTCCTGGGCACAATTACGCGACCCCGATGGATTGCAAGACTGTTTGAGACCTCTTAAAACTTGTGAGAGCTGGGATTGCAAGAACCGCGTATTTCACCCGTCTATAGCGGGTTTAATCGACCCATCAAAAGCAACGCCCGCGTACACTTTGAAGAACAACACGATGCAACTGACAAACCAAACACAGGTTGTAATAAACAATTTGTTTTCAACAGCCTAGTGTCAAGCGGCCCGGGAAATAATACCAAAACCAGTATGCTGCATAGGAAATAATATGATAGTTGGAAGTCTGGCGACCGTCCGAGGGCATCTTACTTGACACTACGGTTCGATCTACCCTCGCCGCTTCCTGGATGGTTTGGAGGGCTGTTCCCCGGGCGCAAGCACCCGTCTCACGATCGGTGTATTCAATTTATATTTTCGTTCGCTGACCATGCCCGCGTCGTCTTTGACTCGCAGAATGAAGACCGGCAGGATCCCTTCCTTGCCGAAATCCTCTTTGGTGACCGTAACCGGCAGAATCCCGTCGAGGCCATGTTCGCGATACGCGGTCTCATAGCGATGTTTCCGCGTATTCCAGGTGAAAACCCGGACCTGGTCATAGTCGTAAGGCAGGCCGTCGTGGGGATCGGTCAGCAGGCAAAGGTATTGCGGAACCTGTTTCTGCACTCCTTTGTCGCTATCCGGCACTTCGTCCAACGCAAAGAAGGCGACAAAACGCTGGCCCTCGGCGTACTGTGCAATTTCAAGCGGGGCGTCCACGTCGACCATGCGCGCCAGCACCCAGCCCACGCGACTCTGATCGTCACGCACCAGCCACCAGTCCTCCAGCGCCGGCCCCGCAGGAACTTTCGCACCGAGCTTCGGCGCCACCCTGGCTTGAGGTGCGCCACCAGACTGCTTCTCGGCGGTAGCCCGCTTCAGGATCGCGACCTTCGCGCCCGATGCAAGCTGGTAGAGATGTTCGGTATCCCGGCCCGGTATAACGTGCAGATTCGTCTCATTCCGCAGAACTCCGGGAGCCTGCACGGGATCGTTCAGATTGTCCGCGGTGAGTTTTTGGATGGCGTCGAAGGTCTTCTGGTCGACCAAGAACCTCTGCTCAATCCAGCCTTCGATTCCGCTGGCGGTGCGCACCCGGGCAAAACGCTTCTCGCGTTCCAGAACCTCAACGCGCTCCCCATTCTTGACGTTGCCGATGCGATTGAAGATGGCCGAAACCTGGTCGCGCAGCGCCGCCTGCGGCGCCGACACATACGCCACCTCCAGCACGCGGTGCCGCCCCCGGCCACACGCAGGAAGCACAAGCAGGGCCGTCATCAAAGCCGTCAGCAGCCAGCCAACGCGGAATGAGCTCAATAGTCTCACGATTCAGTACGAGGCAAGACGGGAACTCTTCACTATAGCGCGTTGCGCGTCCCAGTTTCCCGCACCAGGGTTCACACTTCGTAACCCCAGGTCTTCGTAAACCCAGGGCAAAGCGGAAGACATACTCAACCCGGCTCGGTTACCATAGAAGCGGGGCTTCCGCCGGACCGGAAGTTCTCAGGCGCGGGTAGTGGGCGCGTGTACCCCGGACGAGCCTTTCTGCGTCTAATTGTGAGGTAAGGCTGCGCGCCATACTTAACATTATGAAAAACACATTCCGCAATCGTCTCGTTGTTTTTGCTTTCGTATCTCTCATTTCTTTCGTCATGGCACTGGCCAGTGCAGTCTGCGCCTCGGCGCAGGACACGGTGGATTCCGTGTTCCGTCCGCCCAAGGGAGCGCAGGTCGCCATTGTCGTCTTCGAAGATCTAGAGTGTCCTATGTGCGCGCACATGGCGCCGCTGGTCGAACAGGCTTCGAAGACTTACAAGATCCCGGTGGTGCGGCATGATTTCCCGCTGCCCATGCACCCGTGGTCCTACCAGGCGGCCGTCATGGCGCGCTATTTCGATACTCATTCCAAAGCCCTGGGGGATGAATTCCGCGACTACGTTTTCGCCAGCCAGCTGGAAATCAACCTGCAGAACCTCCGCACCTACGCCGAAAAATTCGCCGCGGCGCATAAAGTCGACTTGCCCTACGTCCTCGACCCCGGCGGAAAACTTGCCGGCCTGGTGAATGCGGACCGCGATCTGGGCAAGGCCATCAAGCTCGACCACACTCCCACGGTCTACATCGTAAGCAGCCGCAATCCCAGCCGGCCCTACGTGGAAGTCAAGGACAACAACCAGCTCTATTCCACGATCGACGCGGTCATGAAGGAGTAGGTTTGAGTGCGGTAAGGTTTGCCGGGCAGAAAAGCCGCCTTCGCAAAGGCGGCTTTCGTCAGCATTAATCAGCATTAATTGGTTACGGTGAATGTGCCGCTGCTGACGGCCACCCCGCCCTTCGTCACTATGCCGATCTTTCCGGTCTTGGCTCCGGCAGGCACAGTCGCGGTCACCTGCGTATCCGAGTTGACGGTGAAGCTCGCGGCTTTTATTCCACCAAATGCCACTGACGTTGTTTGCGTCACGCTCACGCCCGTGATCGTCACCAGTGTCCCTACCGGCCCGCTGGGCGGTGAGAAACTCAAAATCTGCGGTGTCACGCGAAAATTCTTGTTGCTCTTCAGCGTTCCTGCCGGAAGCGTCACCGCTACTGAGCCGGTCGTAGCCCCGCTGGGTACGGTAGTCTTGATCTCGGTGGACGAGACGACCGTAAATGTAGCCAGCGTCCCGTTAAAGCTTACCGCAGTTGCACCGCTCAAGCTGTTGCCCAGGATAGTCACCGCCGCCCCCACTTTGCCCGAAGTGGATAGGGTCTCCACGAACGGACCCAGGCCTACGGACTCACTGAAAACCGTACCGTAGCCACTATTGTTTCCACCCCCTCCAGTCGTCCCATAGAAGTTGCCGTTGGTGCTCTGGACGAGCGCAGCACTGGAGGACCCACCGTCCGCGCAATCGGATTGCGAGCAGAAACTATAGAGCGTGGTCAGTCCGCCCGCTGGCGTGATTTCAAACAGCGTGCCGCAGCCACTAGGAAGGCAGTTAGCCCCGCCCTCAGAGGTTGTGCCGTAGAAGTTGCCGTTGGTGGCCTGCACAAGTTCAGCCGCAGGGAGTGAGCCATCCGGACAATTGAATTGGCTGCAGAAGCTATACAGTGTCGTGAGCGTACCCGCCGGTGTGATCTCGAATACCGTTCCATAGTAGCTATTAGCCCCCCCGTTGCTCGTCGTCCCGTAGAGGTTGCCGTTGGCAGCCTGCACAAGTCCGGCCGCAGGAGTTCCACCATCCTTACATCCCGATTGAGCACAGAAAGTGTGCAGTGTAGTCAATTTGCCTGCGGGTGTGATTTCAAAGACCGTGCCAAACCCAGCCCCGCCCTCGCTCGTGGTCCCGTAGAAGTTCCCATTGGTAGCCTGGATAAGTGCTCCGAAGGGGTATTCTCCATCCGCGCAATCGGATTGGGAGCAGAAGCTGTACAGTGTGGTCAGTTTGCCCGCAGGCGTGATTTCGAACACCGTGCCCACGCCGTTGGCCCCGCCCCCGTTCGTGGTTCCATAAAAGTTGCCATTAGCGGCTTGCACCAGAGCGTTTGGACCGTAGCTGTCCGTGCAATCGGATTGAGAGCAGAAGCTATACAGCGTGGTCAACTTGCCCTTCGGCGTGATTTCGAAGACCGTGCCTAATCCGTTGGCCCCACCCCCGCTTGTGGTCCCGTAGAAGTTGCCGTTGGCGGTTTGCACCAGTCCGGTCTGGGGAGTTGTGCCATCCGAGCAATTCGATTGCGCGCAGAACTCGTAGAGTGTAGTCAGAACGCCCGCCGCTGTGATCTCGAAGACTGTACCGCACCCCGAAAGGCAGTTGGTTGTGTCGTGCCCACCCCCTCTAGTTGTCCCGTAGAAATCGCCGTTGAATCCTTGGACGAGAGGCGCAACAGGATTTTCCCCGTGGGTGCCGTCGAAGCTAAGCAATGAAGTAAAAGTTTGCGCGGGCGCAGTGATCACCATCACCGCGCAGAACAAAAGCATCGCGCCAGCTCTCCGTATGCTGATCGCCATCCCGAAAACTCGCATTGTGCTTATCACACTTCTCCTCGCGTGAACTCTAGACTGCTCGGGAAGAACGGAAACATTGCCAGCCCTCCCCATTGCTGGGCCGCGCGGGGTGGAAGGATCAGGGGAAGGATCACGACCCTAGATTCGCGCACGAAAAAATATCACGTCCTTAGCGGTCGGTCAACCGGTGTGTGTCCCCGGGGAGGGCGCCCGAGGCCCATTCGCTCGTTTTCAAGTGTGCTGTCGGGCAGGACGGAGACTCGGCGTCACCAAAAGCACGGAGTTAGTCTCCAAATCCGATCCCGATCGCACGCGCCGTCCGCACCAGCTCGCCATTGGGCCGCACCGCCTTGAGCTTTCCAATCGCGTCAGCCATGTCGACGGCAACAATCGAACTGGCGCGCAGAGCCACCATCTTTCCGAACTCGCCCTTTGCAATCAGCTCCACCGCAGCCACGCCGAAGCGCGTAGCCAGCACGCGATCAAACGGCGAGGGCGAACCGCCGCGCTGAATGTGTCCCAGTACGCTGATTCGCACTTCCTTCTTCGATCCGCTCGCGATCGCGTTGCCAATCAGGATGCCCACAGAACCACCCCGCCGGTTCTCCTTAAACTCCGGAGGCGGTTTCACGCCCTCCGCCACCACCACAATCGTGAAGTCCCGCCCGCCGCGTTCACGCTGCGCAATGAAGTCGCAAACGCTCTTGATCGTGAACGGAATTTCCGGGATCAGAATCACGTGCGCTCCGCCCGCAATTCCTCCCGCCAGCGCGATCCATCCGCAATCGCGCCCCATCACCTCCACCACCATCACGCGGTGATGCGACGCTGCCGTGGTATGAATCTTGTCAATGGCGTCAGAGACCGTGTGCAGCGCGGTGTCGAACCCAAACGTGAGCTCCGTGGCGGACAGGTCGTTATCGATGGTCTTGGGCACGCCCACCATCTTCAAGCCCTTTTGAAAGAGTTCGTAGCCAATTTTCTGTGACCCATCGCCGCCAATAGTGATGATCGCGTCGATGCCCAACTGCTTCGCGTTGGCGATGACCTGCTCGGAAATGTCACGCACCACTTCCTGCCCGTTCTCCTCAGACTTGTAATGGAAAGGATTGCCGCGATTGGTGGTGCCCAGAATCGTGCCGCCGCGCGGCAGAATCCCGCTCACGCTGTCGAGCGTAAGCTCAAAAGATTTCTCCGGCCAGATCAGTCCATCGAAGCCGTCAGGAATTCCGATGACCTTCCACTGATGTTCGAGGATCGCCGCCCGGGTAGCGGCGCGAATCACAGCGTTCAGGCCGGGCGCGTCCCCGCCTCCCGTAGCAATGCCAATGCAGCGTATGTCAGACATGTCAGATGTGGGAAGCCCGTCGTGGGCAGCCCTGATCATACGGTTCGGGGCGGCATGAGAACAATGTCACGTATAGCCGTAGCGCCATGGGACAGAATGGTAGTGGCTCAATTTTCAGAACTTTTTCGGCCCCATGTCATTCTGAGCGCGGCGACAGCCGGGCGAGGAACCTTACGACGGCCGACGCTGTTAATGCCGTGGATGGGAGTACCTGCGCTTCATGCAGTGGGGCGCTCCTCGCATCAGTACAACCGAGGTCTGGGTTTCGTAAGATCCCTCCGGAGCGCTTGGCGCGCTCCTGCGGGATGACATCGGTGGGTAAATCCGCAAGTGCTCAACTTTCAAATTGAGCCATTTACCGACGGGATTGAATCCTTGCGAATCAATCGAATTTAAGCTAGACTAAGCTAGATTATTTAAAAGAGGAACTGCCCATGAACGAAATCGGTGCCTTCGATGCCAAAAACACCCTGGGAACCTTGCTCGACCGCGTAGAGCGCGGCGAGGAGATCGTGATTACCCGGCACGGCAAAGCAGTCGCGCGGCTCGTCCCCAACATCCGCCGGGTGGACCAGGACCAGACCCGGGCGGCGTTCGCACGCATCCGCGAGCGGGCCCGGCGACTGCAGGCGCGCAAGCCTGTCCCCTTTAAGTGGACCGATCTGAAGAAGCTGCGCGACCAGGGCCGGCCCTGAGCTTCCCACCCCCGAAATTGCCGGACGCCCGTTCTTAGTCGGCCGTTCTTAGCGAGCCCGATCTTATGAGTTTAGTTCTCGACAGCTCCATCACCTTAGCTTGGGCGTACAACGACGAGACCACCCAGCCGGTCACGCAGATTTTCGATCTGCTCATCCAAGGCGGCGCATGGGTGCCGGGACTGTGGCGTTTGGAAGTGGCCAATGTTCTCGAGATGAGTGTACGACGCAAGCGTCACGACAGAACCTTCCGCGATGCGACGCTTGCCGATCTGGCGCAACTGCCGATTCAAGTCGACCTCCAGACCGACCAGCAGGCGTGGAGCGCAACCCTGCGCCTCGCCGAACGGCATCAACTGACTCTTTATGACGCGGCCTATCTGGAACTGGCCTTACGCCGGAACCTGCCGTTGGCCACGCTGGATGACGACTTGCGCCATGCCGCGAATGCGGAAAAGGTGCAAGTGCTCAGATGAAAAAATCCGAGCCATTTCGAGAGAAGGCCCAGGCCCGCGTGAAGCGGGCCTTCTGCCAGGGCCGCTAGGTCGGGTCCACGGTAAGGTTGGTCTGGAAATTGCTATTCACGCCGTTGCACGTATAGGTAGCGAAGATCGTCACCGTCACCGGGGCGGTGATGCTAAGTCCGCTGGTATCGATCTCAGCTGGATCCCCGGCCGAAATCGTGACCCCAGAGTTGCTCGTGGACCATTGCACAGCGGAACTGATGTCAACTGGACCCGAGATTCCCGAGACGACCGTAGACGCAGTGGCTGTCGGCGTATCGTCTACGATAACGGTGGTTGCACTGAGCGTAATAAGAAAGTTCGTGCCATTCTGGACGCACACAGTGGCCGAAGCCGTTGCGTTGATTCCCTGATACTCCGCAGTGATGGTGGCTGGCGTTGAGATTAGGTCATTCCCGGTCAGCACCCCCGAACTGCTGACACCAACGGCCCCACTGCTGCTCGACCACGAGACTTTGCCGGTAATATTGCCCGCCGACGTTGAGTCGGTGTTCGTCCCATAAGCCGTCAATTGCGTCGTGCCCCCAAGCGGCACGTTAGGGCTGGTCGGAGAAAGCGTGATTGAGGCCAACTGTTCCGGCACGAAAAAGCCCCGGCAGCTCACCGCCAGAGCCAGGGTCGCAAGCGCGGCAAAGGCGCCCAGCAGTCGAAGTTTGGACTTCGTGGATGACATGTTCGTTAATACTCCTTCGGCACGCCCCGCTCACTTCTTAGCTTAATTATTAAGACCAGATTACTAAGACCAGATTATTAAGATCAGTCTGCAAAAATTGTAGCAGAGATGATTTCGCCCAGCGCACACCGCGGTACCTGAACCGCGGGCGCGGAACCATCCCAGCCAATCGTGCTCGAATCAGGCAAGCAGTCCGCTTCCCGGTTAGAACGCCAGTCCTGATCCGACTTGCAGAAAGAAAATGGCCAGCCCTCAACCAGCCGCTGGCCATTTCGCACTCGACTTCCAGCCTTCTACCGGCCCTCGCCTCGCTCATCCTTCGGAGGCTTCGCCTGCTTTTTCGGCGGAGGGTTCGACTTGTGCGAGCTCGCCTTAGGCGCGCTCTCCTTCGCTGCCGGCGACGGCGACGGTGATGAATGCTCCGGGCTCTCCGCGCGCGACTCGCCGTTGCCATTCGACGCATTGCTTTTCGCGGGCGGCGTGAACGGGCGGAATCCCTCATTGGAATTAGAACTTCCCCGGTTCGCCGGCGTTGACGGCCCACGCGCCTCTTTGGGCGACATGGCCGGCGCATGATACTCCGCGCCCGCAGACCGTGCCGGAACCGCGGAGCGGCTGCTGAAATCGCCAGCCCGCTCGGTCGCCGCAATCGCCGGACGCCCCTGATTCTCGGACGCGAAGTTCTGGCGATTCTGGCTGGCCAGGTGCTCGTGCTCGGTCTGCACCGCCAGCGGAGCCGTATGCTGCTCGTGCTCAGCCGCCTCTTCCTCCGGCGTTGGACGCGCCATCACGCCGCCCTCCCCGCCGTTGAAGGCCACGTGATTCTCGTTCACGACCACGGTCCGGGTATAAACGTTGGTCACGCTGGTGACGCTCACGTTGGTGACGGTGCGGTTATAAAAGAACGCTCCTCCGCGCCACTCCCCTCCGGCAAATCCCACGCCGCCGTAGCCGAATCCGTAGTTAATTCCACCGTAGAAACCGATGTGCGGACCCCAGTATCCGGCGTGCCACGCATACAATCCCCCGCCCCAGCCCCAGTATCCGGGCGTCCACAACATGCCGACCGGCGCCATCACCCATGTGCCCGGCACCCAGTAGTAGCCATCGTCATCGTCCCAGGCCCAATAGCCGGGCGTCCACATCATGCCTGGACCAGGGCAGAGCGGCTGCGCGCATACCGGCAGCGCCGG
>Ga0210395_10000074_pt1 | contig 85459 bp, 72 predicted proteins | sample IncBWH4OmetaG_FD_150861 | JGI IMG/M metagenome (GOLD analysis project Ga0210395, IMG submission 150861) | Forest soil microbial communities from Barre Woods Harvard Forest LTER site, Petersham, Massachusetts, United States - Inc-BW-H-4-O ...
GTTTTGGGACCCACCCACACCATTGCCTCTTCCTTTGCCGCACTAAACCTGCAGTCCTCTAACCAACCTTCCGCGTTTTTTCGAAACCAGTTCCAACAGCGCAGGGTGAAGCGCATGGCAGTCCTAAGCTATTGAAAATATTATATTTAGAAACTAAAACGCGGGACTTCTCAAAAGGCGCGAGTGGCCGGCGGGCGGGTTCTCAAATCGTTTTTCTCACAGCCCTCTCAGCCCACTGTTTCATGTTGAGATGAACCACCGCGCGTCTCCGCCCCTCTGAGAGCCCCCTCGCGCCGGCGGTCAATCTCCTTACTTGGCAGACGCAGGCTGTGCCGACGGTGGCAGAATCCCATTCAATCGCAAATATACGGCCTGTGCGCTGTAGTGGTCATACCAATCGTCGCTCAGGATAATCAGTGCCCCTGCCCTTGAAGTCTGCCTATTTCCGAACAAGGTTAACGGATCGCTCAGCTTCGAATCGTCCACCCCTGCGAGCGCCGTCGTGCAAAACTCGAACGAGCCTTTCAACGCCGCCACTAGCTTGTCCTTGCCATCCGTATCCGCAATTTTCACATCCGGCGCCGCCTGCCCCGAAATCTTCGAGCACAAGAAATAGTTCGACTGCGCAATGTGCATCACCATGTGTCCAAACGTATTCATTTCCGCAGTCGGCTTGAAATTATATTTCTCTGCTGGCATCAAATCGGCCGCGCCCACCATATTTTTCTCGTAGCGCGTCAATTGACTCTTCACCATCGTGCTCACCGGATTCGCCACCGGCCCCGCCGGAGGAGCCGCATCCTGCGCCGGGCAAGCGACGCTAACCATCAGCACAGCCGCCAACATCAATCCGAATCTCTTCATGGATATTTTCCTCCCCGCGTAAAGCAATCATCTTGCGCCCAGTATCCTCGCACTCGGCCGCTGGCAAGCATACCCCCGCCCCATCCTACCGACAAGCAGCTTTCCAACCGCCCCGTCGCTTACTTCCATGTTTTATGACAATTCCCGCTGAGCCCCCCAAAAAACTCTTTTGCCGCCACACAACGCGCCCCATTATTGCGGAATTCGATACTCCCCACTCAAATTTCGTCTACCTTCCCGCCCCCATTCGCTCTCATAATAGGTGCGCATTTGCTCGAAGGCCTCTCAACCCGCTTCGAGCTGCTTCGAAATCTGTGATCTGGCCGCTCGCGGCCTGGATTTTTCGAAAGGCTGGAATCAATGGGCCGCAGCTGCAGGTCATGGCCCGAACGAGGAGCTTATGGCAAGAACAAACGGAAATGGTTCACCCACGAAAAGTAAATCCCCCTCCGCCAAAAAACCTTCTCCCGAGGAAAAGATCGCCCAACGCGCTTATGAAATTTACCTCGAACGCAACGGCGCTCCAGGCAATCCGCTCGAAGACTGGGTCCGCGCCGAGCGCGAACTCCTCCAGAAATCCCGCAAAACCACAAAGAAAACCGCCGTGGCAGCGGCCTAAGTTTACCTAAGCGCGCGCCCTGCCTGCTCCACCTCTCCTCTTAACTTTTTCTAGAGGCGGGGCTATAGGCTCGCGCGTTTTTTTTTCCTCTCCCGTTCTTCTCCGCCCCGCCGCCAATCCCGAAGACTTTCCCCGAACACTCCGCTACAATGGCGCGGCTCTCAAAACGCATTCCACATCTCGCGAAGGAAAATCCCGATGCCCCCTGCGTCAAAGGTCAGCAACAAATTTCCCGTTTACGCGATAGCATGTCTCGCAGCGTTCTTCGCATCGCCCGCAATTCCGAAAGCCGCTCCGCAAACCTCCGCCGCCGAACCGCGCTTCGCCATCTCTTTCAATTCGAAACTCAGCCCCACTCCCCTCGACGGCCGCGTCTACGTGGTCATCTCCACCAAAGAAGATCCCGAGCCTCGCACCCAGATCCTCGAAGTGGAAGTCCAGTCCCAGCAAGTTTTCGGCACGGACGTCGACGCCCTCGCCCCGGGCCAGAACGCCATCATCGCCGATGATGCCCTCGGCTACCCCGCCGCCAATTTCCGCGATCTTCCCGCCGGCGACTATTGGGTCCAGGGTGTCTTCAACAAATACACCACCTTCCACCGCGCCGACGGCCACACCGTAAAGCTCCCCATGGACGAAGGCGAAGGCCAGCACTGGGACTCCAAGCCCGGCAATTTCTATAGCGTGCCCGAAAAAATTCACATCGATCCCGCCGCGGCAAACGCCAGCGTCATCCAAATCCATCTCACCAAAATCGTCCCGCCCATCGAGCCCGCCAAAGATACCGAATGGGTCAAGCACATCAAAATGGAAAGTCCGGCGCTCACCAAATTCTGGGGCCATCCCATGTACCTGGGCGCCATCGTCGTCCTGCCGGAAGGTTGGGCCTCCCATCCCAACGCCCGCTATCCTCTTCTCCTCGATCACGGCCACTTCCCTCACGACTTCACCGGCTTCCGCACCACTCCTCCCGACCCCGGCATGACCGGCTACCAACTCGATCGCGCCCAGTCCCAATACAAGTTCTACCAGGACTGGACGACCGGTAAGCTCCCCCGCATGATCCTCCTCCTCGTCCAGCACGCCAATCCTTACTACGACGACTCCTATGCCGTCGACTCCGCCAACGTCGGTCCTTACGGCGAAGCCATCAACCGCGAACTCATCCCCGCCATCGAAAAGCAATTCCGCGGCATCGGCCAAGGTTGGGCCCGCGCCGTCTACGGTGGCTCGACCGGCGGCTGGGAAACTCTAGCTACCCAAATCTTCTATCCCGATGATTTTAACGGCGCCTGGGGGGCCTGCCCCGACCCGGTCGACTTCCACGCCTACCAAACCGTAAACATCTATGACGATCCCAACGCCTACTGGACCATCGGCCCCTTCGGCCGCATCGCCCAATCCGAGATGCGCACTCCTCCTGGCATCATCCTGGCCACAACGGAAGGCACCAATCGATGGGAGCTCGTCCTCGGCACGCACGGCCGTTCGGGCGAGCAGTGGGACATCTGGCAAGCCGTCTTCAGCCCTGCCGGCCCCGATGGCTACCCCGCCGAAATCTGGAATCAACGCACCGGCGTAATCAACAAAGAAGTCGCCGCCTACTGGCGCGACCACTACGACCTTACCGCCATCCTCCAGCGCGACTGGAAAACCCTGGGCCCCAAACTCCAAGGCAAACTCCACGTCATGGTTGGCACCGCCGACACTTTCTTCCTCGATGGCGCCGTCCACCTGATGCAGCACGCGCTCGACTCCACCACCGCCCCCCACTCCGACGCGACCTTCGACTACGGCGTCGACCAACCGCACTGCTATACCGGCCCCCCAGGCAGCACCACCCGCGAAGGCGGCTTAAGCTTCACGCAACGCGTCCTAAAAGAATCCGCCGCCCACATGCTGCAGTCCGCCCCTCCAGGCGCAGACACCACAAGCTGGCGCTACTGACTTCTGCCGCCTCCCGAATGCCGATGAACGCGCCGCAGGCGCGGCGTATATCTGCAGAGCCGGCCCGTAAAAATGAGAAGGAAGAAGAAAACCAGGAAGAAGTCAGAATCATTTCAGCGCGAAAGGCCGCGCGTCGTCCGGAAACCCGGATCGCCACTGTCCCCTTCAGAAGCAAACCACCACTCGCTTTTCTTTCCCGTATAATGTGCCGTCAATCGAAGGAGAGCACACAATGCACTACCGCCGCTTCGGCTCGACCGGATGGAACGTCAGCGAGATTGGCTACGGGATGTGGGGCTTGGCCGGTTGGACGGGCTCCGAAGATACGGAATCGCTCGCTTCCCTTGAACGCTCGGTCGATCTCGGCTGCAATTTTTTCGACACCGCCTGGGCTTATGGCGACGGCCACAGCGAACAGCTCCTCGGGAGAATTCTGCGCGCCAGCCAGGGCAACGCCGCCGTCGGCGGTCCTGACAAAAAGCTTTACGTCGCCACAAAAATTCCGCCAAAAAATCGCCGCTGGCCCAGCCGCCGCGAATTTTCTCTCGACGATTGTTTTCCGCCCGAGTACATCGTCGAGTACGTCGAAAAAAGTCTCGCCAACATTGGCGTCGACGTGCTCGACCTCATTCAATTTCACACTTGGGAAGACAAGTGGCTCGACGACGAACGCTTGCCCCGCGCGATCGAAGATTTGCGCAGCAGCGGCAAAGTTCGCGCCGTCGGCATCAGCCTCAATCGCTGGGAGCCGTGGAACGGCCTTCGCGCCGTGCGCGAAGGCTACGTCGACGCCGTCCAGGTTATCTACAACATCTTTGACCAAAATCCCGAGGACGAATTGTTTCCCGCGTGCCGCGAAAAGGATGTTGCCGTCATCGCCCGTGTCCCCTTCGATGAAGGCTCGCTCACCGGAACGCTCACCCTTGAAAGCACCTGGCCCAAAAACGATTGGCGAAGCACCTATTTCGTCGCCGAAAATCTCAAGTCCAGCGTGGCCCACGCCGACGCTCTCAAGCCGCTTCTCAAAGACGGCATGACCATGGCCGAAATGGCCCTCCGCTTCATCCTTAACAACAAAGACGTCGCCACCATCATCCCCGGCATGCGCAAAATCCGTAACGTCGAATCCAACATCGCCGCCAGCGCCAAAGGCCCGCTACCCCCCGCACTCCACACCGAACTGCGCCCGCACCGCTGGATACGCACTCCCACCACCTGGAGCCAATGACGTCCTCTGAGGAATTCAAGCCGCGAAGGAAAAACCGAATCAGGCAGTTTGCTTTAGCGCGCGCTCGACGAGCGTCAGGCAGCGCTCGGCTTGTTCGCGCATCAACTCTTCGCGATCGCCGCGATCCTTCTGTATGCTATGGAGTTCGTCGGCAATTGCAAGCGCGGCCAGCACAGCAACTTTTTGCGTGTCCACCGTTGCCGTGCCCGCTGCAATCGCATGCATTTTTTCGTCCACGTACTGCGCGAGTTTGTGGACGTACGCTTCGTCCAGTTCGCCGCGAATCGCGTATATCTGTCCGAATATCTCGACTTTTACGGGACTGCTCATGTCTCCGGATTGTAGCGCACCGTGGCGCCGGCGAGAACAATCAACTGGCCCCGTTTCAACTCGCGCGGAGGTGCGCGCCGAAACTGGACTCGAGGACCTGGAGGATCGTCGCGGAGATTTCGGAGATGCGCGACTCGGTCAGAGTGCCTTCATGACTTTGAAGAGTGACACGGATCATGAGCGAGAAGGTTCCCGTCGGCAGGTTCTTGCCACGATAAAGATCCAACGCCTCGACCGTAGAAACCTCGGGAATACTCAAATCATGGATTGCACGGGCGATCCGGTGGAACGTCACTCCGCTGTCTTTGAACAGCAGGGAGAAGTCCCGCTCCACGGCTGGAAAACGCGGCAACGGCTTGTATCTGCGAGTTTGTTTCAGATGGAAGTAGAACGAATAGAGTGGATCGAGTTCGAGTTCCGCCAAGAAAATATCCTGGCGCAACTTCAATTTTTCGGCGACCCGCTTCGACAGTTGCCCGGCGACGCCAACAGCAACAGCTTCCGGAGAATATGCAGGAGCTGACAAATGCGCGGCGCGTGACGGGCTCATCCATTTTGGCCCACCCTGCTTCCAGTTGAATCCGCCGACCAGTTCGCCGATGGCGTCAAGATCGCCTTCGAGGTCAGCGAACCCATACTCACGGGCATTCTCGTAGATACCTTTTTCCCGGGCTTCGCCGGTTGCGCCGATTGTGAGGATGGGCGTTTCCAGCGATTGGCTTCCTTCCAGGCGATAGCTGCGGCCGATTTCGAAGAGGCGGACGTTCCTCTGGCCGTGGTTGAGATTCCATTCGAGAGCAGCGGCCATGGTGACGAGGCCGTTCGAACGGAGAACGCTGGCTTCTTCGGAGAGTGGATTTGCGAGACGCGCGGGAGCGACGCCTTCGGGGCGAAAGAGCAAGTCGCGTTCTTCGGCGACGTGAGGAATGGTGAGGATTTCGCGATAGCCAAGGCCGATGAGTCGTTCGCGCACGCGCAGTTCGGGCTCGAATTTTGGCAGGCGCTGCGCGCTTTGGCGGGCGGCGGGCAAGCGCGGCGGAAATTTATCGAGACCGTAGATACGCGCGACTTCTTCGATGAGATCGATTTCGCGTTCAACTTCGGCGCGCCAACTTGGCTGGGTGCACTCCCAGGCGGCGAGGAGCGAGCCTTCGGCGCCGCGATTTTCGCCGACTCGCACAGGCGCGAAGCCGAGTGCACTGAGAATGGCTTCGATTTCCTTGTCGGGAACGTCCGCGCCCATCACGCGAAGAAATTCGGCTCGCGTCAGCTGGATCTTTTTCGGAGTGCGTTTCCCCGGATAGACATCGACGACGCCCGCGAGCAGTTCGCCTCCGGCGAGTTCGAGGATGAGTTCGGCGGCGCGGCGGGAAGCGCGTTCGGCTGTTTCGGGATCGACGCCGCGGCCGAAGCGCGTGGAGGCTTCGGTGTGAAGTTTCAGGGAACGCGCGGCTTTGCGAACGGCGACCGGTTCGAACCAAGCGCATTCGATGAGAATGTTTTTCGTGGAAAAGGAAATTTCCGTGTCGGCACCGCCCATGATGCCGCCAATACCAACGGCGCGCGAGCCGTCGCCGTCGTAGACGACCGACAGCGAGGAGTCGAGAGTGCGCTCGAGGCCGTCGAGAGTGCGGATTTTTTCGCCGGCTTTGGCGCGGCGGACGCCGATGCGGTGATCGCGGACTTTGTCGTAGTCGTACGTGTGAAGCGGGTGGCCGAGCTCGAGCATGACGTAGTTGGAGACGTCGACAGCGTTGCTGATGCTGGCGACGCCGCTGGCTTCGAGGCGGTCCTTCAACCATTTTGGAGATGGCTGGATTTTTACGCCGCGAATGACGCGGGCAGTGAAGCGGCCACAGAGCTCGGGAGATGGAATTTCAACGTTTACGGCATCAGCTGCTCTTGCTTTGCCCTCGGCAGGCTTCGGCGCGACCGGCTTTAGCGGGAGTTTATAGACGGCGCCCAGTTCGCGCGCGATGCCGTAATGGGCAAGGCAATCGGGACGGTTCGAGCCGACTTCGGCATCGATGACCGCGCCGTGCGGGCCGTTTTCGACACTGCCGATGTTGGTGCCGGAAAGAGCCAGGCGCGAGGCCACCTCGCTTGGAGAAGCGGTGACGTCGACGAATTCCTTCAGCCAGTTGTAGATGACCTTCATTTGTCAGCTTTTCTCCGGTTGGCGAAGACCCAGCTTCTCCAGATCAGAAAGACCCACGCTCAAGAAACCAGCGTGGGGCACCCGCGCCGAGAAAACCTTGGTGCGACTGCCGGCGAGGCTCATGCAAGGTTCCAGTCCGGCGTGGCCGCGGGAGAATCGAGATGCGCGTTCAGGCGGCCGAAACAGATGCGCGTGGAATATTCAAGGCGGACGCGGCCGTCTTGCCTGTACTCGGTGAAAATTCTTTGCAGTTCTTCCATCATGGGCGCGAAATTCGGATGGTCCGCGGCGGGGATGAAAGAACTGCTGCGCAGGCGGCCGGCGAGGCCATCGAAATCAAATTCCTGGAAATTCGGGAGCGTGCGCATGGCGAATGCGTTTCGGCCAAAAAAATCGCGCATGTGCTGTTCGTTTGGATAGCTTTCTTTCACGGTGGCGTAGTCCGTGCCGAACTTTCGAAGCAGAGCTTCGTAGTCGCGGAGAAAGGGAGTCGTGTCCGTAAGGCGTTCGTTCCAAATCACCACGACCCAGCCAGCGGGCTTGAGGATGCGGATGAATTCCTTGCGGGCGGCGTTTTGATCAAACCAATGAAACGCTTGGCCAGTGGTGACAAGATCGACGCTTGCGTCATCCAGAGTGGTGGATTCGGCGGAGCCGTTGATGCTGGCGAAGCCGTCGTAGGCGGCGAGATATTCTTCGCCAGCCTTGCGCATTTCTTCGTTGGGTTCAATACCAAGGACCCGATTGCCATTTTTCAGAAAAAGCTCGCTCAGAAAGCCCGTGCCAGAGCCGATGTCGGCGACCAGATGCCCGGGCCGCAAGCCACACTCGGAGCGCAGAACGTCGCGCACGGCCGTGGGATAGCCGGGACGATAGCGGACATAGTCCGTTACGCGACTCGAGAAGCGTTGTTTGGAATCGGCAAAAGTCATGGTCGAATGACGGCCTCTTGGTATCGCATGCACCGCGGAACTCTGTGATCCGAGCGACGCCGCGTCAGGCTTCGGGCATCTCCTCCTCAACAAGCGCGCCGAAAGCGTCGTACCAATCGAAAACGCGCTCGTAAAAGTGGAAAACACCATCGAGCAGAAAGCCGACTCGGACAGAGGCGGTCTGCCCGGTGTACTCGCGGAATTCTTCGATACGGTTGTTATGGTCGTTGAGCCAGTCCGTTTGCGCCGCGCTCAGGTTGTGGCCTTCTTCGACTCGCAGGACGTTCTGGTCGATCGATTCCGCGGCGAAGGGAACCCAATTCAGGTAGACGACCTGAAGACTGTGCGCTTTCGCGACCTGGAAGAAGCGATCGGGATCGGGTTCGAGATCGGAATTCCAGGCTAGCTGCGGCAAGTTTTCTGTGGGGAACGCGCCGTAGAAAACGGTGAAGCCTTCTCGGCGGATGGCGTCGAGGAGTCGATCCTTTAGAATTGTGATTTCATCGGCCACGGTGATTCTCCACGCTGGTACGAAACCTGCCCGGCTAAAGCCCGACGCTACGGAAACTGGCGAAGGAAGCGGACGTCGTTTTGGAAAAAGACTTGGATGTCGTCGATCTGGTATTTCAGCATGGCTAGACGATCAATGCCCATGCCGAAGGCGAAGCCGCTCGCTTTTTTGGCGTCGTAGTTGACGAAGCCGTAGACAGCCGGATCGACCATGCCTGCGCCGAAAAGTTCGATCCAGCCTGCCCCTTTGCACTTCGAGCAAGTGCTACCGCCCGAGGCCGTGCCGCTGCCGCCGCAGAAGATGCAGGAGACGTCGAATTCGACGCTTGGCTCGGTGAATGGGAAATAGCTGGGGCGGAAACGGGTTTTTACGCCGGGGCCGAAGAATTGTTTGACGAAATATTCAATCGTGCCGGTGAAGTCGCAGAAGGTGATGTCGGAATCGACGGCCAGGCCTTCGACTTGGTGGAAGATGAAGGAGTGCGTGGCGTCGGGATTGTCGCGGCGATAGACCTTGCCGGGGACGATGACGCGCACGGGCGGCTTTTGTTTTTCCATGGTGCGGATTTGCATGGGCGACGTGTGCGTGCGGAGAAGCAGAGGCGTCGGAGCACCTTTCGGAAGATCGAGATAGAAAGTGTCCATGTCGTCGCGGACCGGATGGAATTCGGGGATGTTGAGGGCTTCGAAATTGTAGTAGGGCGTTTCGATTTCGGGACCTTCAACGACCGAGAAGCCGATGGAGACGAAGATGTCTTCGATTTCCTGGAAGACTTGGCGGATCAGGTGATGCGAGCCGATGGGACGCTTAACGCCCGGGAGTGAGAGGTCGAGATGGTTCTCGGCGAGGGCAGATTGGTCGGCGCCGGATTCGATGGCTTGGCGGCGAGATTCGACTTGCGATTCGACGTGGGCGCGAAGTTCGTTGAGGCCGGCGCCAACGGCCCGTTTTAGATCGGGCGGAGAGGGCTTCAGCCAGTTGTCGGTGATTTGGGCGAGCACTCCGGATTTGCGGCCTAGCCAGGCGTCGCGAAAAGATTTCCAGGCGGATTCGTCGTGGATGGAGGCGGATTCGGCGTCAAAACGCGAGCGGATGGCGGCGATGAGCGGGGCGACCTGCTCGGGTTCGGTGACGCCGAGAACAGTCAGGGTTTGGGCGGCCGTGGTCAAGCGAGACTCCATGAGTGCTGAAATTGTGCCGAGCAGGGGCGCAGCAGGCTGCGCCCCCAGAAAGGCTGTTGCGGTTACGCCTTTTTGGCTTGGGGTGGCGCGGCGGCTTTGGCGCTGGCTACCAGGCTCGTGAAGGCGGCGGCGTCTTTCACCGCGATGTCGGCCAGGATTTTGCGGTCTAGCGAGACGCCGGCGGCTTTGAGGCCGTGGATTAGCTGGCCGTAGGTTAGGCCGTTGTTGCGGGCGGCCGCGCCTATGCGCTGGATCCAGAGTTTGCGATATTCGCGTTTTTTTACGCGGCGGTCGCGTTTGGCGTAACGGTCGGCGCGATTCGCCGCTTCTTGCGCGGATTGGTAGAGCTTGCTTTTTGTTAGAAAGAAGCCTTTTGTCCGTTTGAGGTACTTTTTACGGCGGGCGCGGCGTTTTGTGCCGCGTTTTACGCGTGCCATGGGTTTTTCTCCTTAAGTTTGGGAGACAAAGGCGATGCGTTCACGCGGGGAAATACGCGCTAAGCAGCGGGTTTGTCTCGGATTTATTGCCGGCCGCTTTTTTTGTTCGCCTTGCGGCAAACTTTTTTGCGGCTTATCGGCCGGCAGGCACCCGTGAAGCGCTGCCTGGCACGATGCGCGGGACTTGCGTCCCGCGTTTTGATCGGAAGGGCGCGGCTTGCCGTGCCTTTCCCGAAGAAAATTCTAGCGCTTGTGCTACTTACGCACGCGCTTAAAAACTTTACGGCTTTTAGCCATACGGAAGCATTTGTCTGACGGCGGCGACATCTCTCGGACTGACCAGCGTCAGCTTTTTTAATTTGCGCATGCGGCCGGGGGCTTTTGTGCCCATGAGGTGGCGCTTGCCAGAGTGCATGCGTTTGATTTTGCCGTTCGCGGTGATTTTGAAACGCTTGCGGGCACCGCGATGGGTTTTCAGTTTCAGTTTTGGTTTCGTTGAATTCCGTGGCATGACTTGAAATGCTCTCCTTGATGGGCGGGGATTAAATCGCCGCTGTAATTCTAGATTTCCGGGAACCGATCAGCGGGCACGGCGTGCCGTGGCCCGACCAGATTCAAATTCACCATCACACACAAATCGAAAGGCTACTGCGACTGCTGGGCATTGGCCGCCGGCTGGCCACTGGGCTTGGCTACCGTGGCGCCTTTTTTCGGCGCTAGCAGCGCGACCAGGACGTTGCCTTCCATGCGCGGCATCGTTTCGATCTGGCACTGGTCGGCAATTTCCACCAGCAAGCGATTCATCTTGGCGCGGCCGACTTCCTGGTGCGCCATTTCGCGGCCGCGATGAAAAATCATGGCGCGAACTTTGTGACCGTCACCGAGGAAGCGGATGATCTGGTTTTTGCGAACCTGATAATCGTGCTCCGCGGTGGCGGGGCGAAATTTTACTTCCTTGAGCTGCGATCCACGGCTGCTCTTGCGCTGTTCGTGCGCTTTTTTGTTGGCCTGGTAGAGATACTTGCCGTAGTCGGTGATCTTGCAAACTGGCGGGTCCGCGGTCGGCGAAATTTCCACCAGGTCAAGACCGCGCTCACGCGCGAGTTTCATGGCCTCGAATGGCTGCATGACGCCAAGCTGGCCGCCCTCTTCATCAATCACCCGGATCTCGCGAGCGCGAATCCGCTCGTTTACGCGGATGCGATCGCTCTGCCGGAAGCTGCGTTCTGCGATATTCCCCCCTAAGTGCTGAAAGGCGCCTGGCTGCCCGCCTCGCCGGGCTGGGCCTCGAATCGTTATCCATCCCCACAGCCGAAAACGAGCCGGGGACGGGTTTCAAAGTATAGCATGCTGCGCGGGTTGCGCGGCAATACCCAAACTGGGCATACGGCGGGAAGCTTGCCGGGTGCGTTCAGCTGGTTAGAACAAGCTTTCTTCCCCGACAGGAGATGGTCGCGCGAAGCTGCAGCTTCGCGCTTTTGGCGATTTCTACCGCGAGCCCCATGGCTGCTGCAGCGCTCCTTAATTTTTCGGGGTCCGGGGTGAGGAGTTCGAAGCGGACGAGGTGGCAGCCTCTCGGTGCGTCGACGGAAGGATGAGATGTGCCGGCGCTCCATTCGATAAAGAACGGTAGGAGGCCCCCGAGATCGTCCTTTAGGTTGAGAGTTTTCCATTCTAGAAGCAGACCGTCGCCGCGTTTGCGGGAGCCGGGATTCGGACCATCGAAGGCGATGTCTTGATTGCGGAGGCGAGTTGCGAATTGGTTGAGGTCACCGGGATGAGCGGCCCAGCCGACCAGGCGTGGTTCAGTTAGTTTGAGCAAGCCGTAATGGTCTGGCGCGCCGGGCTGCTCGGGATCGGGCGCGATGATTTCGAGGTAGCGGCGGGGGTTGAGTTCCGCGCGGCTAGGCTCGCCGAGCGAGAGGAGAGCATTGCGCGTGCCGCGTCCAGGATGGACGCCGCCAAATGCGGCCGGGATGCCGGTGTGCTTTTCGACGAAGGCGATACCGCGATCGAGATCGCTGCAGCCGAGAAGGATATGATCGAGCACGGCGGGCGCCCTTTCTTCTTGCGCGGAAAACAAAGAGCGGGGACAAACAGCCGAGGCGGCGAAGAGGATGGCTCCCGTTGAAACAAACGACCGTCTGGAAATCGTGCGCCGCACGGGCATCCTCCGCTAGCGGGGCAGCAGCCCCTGCCCAGGGATTATATAGACGATTGCGGCGAGACCAATGAGGAGCGAAGCGTAGTAGACGGCGATCTGAGGATTCGGGATGGGCGGCAGGTCTTTCGTGAAGAGGCGATAGACAATTCCGGCTGCGACCAGAAAGAAGAGGCCTTGGCTAAGATAGGCCCAAAGGACGAGAGTCACCGCGAGAAGAACAAAGCGCTCCGCTTTCGAGAGAGCGTCGGCCGCCTTCGCGCCGTCGAGAATCCAGATAGGAGTCAGATTCAAAATGTTCAGCACCGCGGAGACCCTGGCCAGCACGGCCCATAAGCCATAGCCCGTGCGATGCCAAAGATAGGCGCAGACAGCGGCGCCAACGAAACCAGCGAGAGGGCCTGCGAGGCTGACGGCGGCGGATGTCGATGTAGTGGCCGAGTTCGTGGACGAGAATTAGGACAACGAATCCCACGCCGAATTTGAAGCCATACAGCGCCCAGTAGAGGGCCAGGAAAGCGAAAAAGCTGAAGAGGAATTTCAGCTTAAAAAGCGCGAGTAGAAGCACTTTGCTCTTTGCAAGCAAGACGGCGATAGGGGCGAGAGGGCCAAGACGTTTTGCCCACTCGCTTTTCGGCGGCGACGGGGGAGCGTGTTTCTCGGTCAGCTCAAGTTTGTAGATTTTTCCGCGAATCCATTCGGCCTGGTTGGAATTGCGGGGGAGAAGCGCCAGAGCTTTTCGCCATTCGTCGCGGGCTTCGGGCAGGGCGTTTTGTTCTTCGAGCTGATTTGCTTTGGTGGAAATGCGGAGTAGTTCCTCGCTGTGGAGCAGGGCGTGGCACTGTGGGCAGTCGAGCGCGCCGAGCGGCACGGACTGGCCACAGTTGTGGCAATTGCGAATGGGTTCAACGATGGGAGGGGAGGACACGGGTTGAGGCTAGGTGCTTCAGGTTGCGGGCGTCAGTGTCGGCGCGCGGTTTTGAAAAGGACCGACTATATCGATTTTTGGCGCGCCGGTCTGTTGCCAGGCGAAGCGGATGCCGACGAACAAGATTATAAGGCCGATTGCGCCGTGGAAAGGATCTTGCAATTCAAGAAAAGGAGAAGCCAAACCTAGAAGCGCCAGCAAGCCCAGCGCAGCGAAGGGGCTCATCTTGGGTTTCGCAGCGCCGCCGGATGAGGAAGCGGCGTCGTCCCTTTCGGCGTCATCAGCACCGCCGCCTGGATTGGCGGGTGCCGTCTTCACTTGAGGAGGTTTGGTGGCTTTATCCTTGCTGATTTGCGAAAAGTAGATCGGAAGGGCGGCCATCGAGACAGCGGCATAGGTGAAAAGCGCAGCCGCAATCTGATAGCGGCGGCCGCCGATGCCTCTCGAGCCAGTACGCATGGCTTTGCCGATCAGCCAGCCAACCGCCAGAGAAATGTAGCCGATCCGGATGCCGGTAATAATGGAGAAAGCTGCGTAGCCGATAAGTCCGAGGACCGCGGCGCCAATGCCGAACATGAGTGCGCGGACAAAAGCGGCGTGCGAATCTTTGGGGAGCTGAGTTTGCAACTGCGTGGTGCAGCGATCACAAGCTAACGCACCGTTGATTCGGTAGTACGCGCCCGAAATGGCCTGATTACAGGACTTGCAAACGTCGCCGCTGCCGGCATATTCCGCCGTGGCGAATTGCGGGGTGGAATTGGCGGGAGGGGAGCCCATTGGCGAGGAACGTAACACAGCGGCCACTTCCCTCAAAGACAAATTTGAAGGAGATGTTTCCAGGGCTCTATGCGATTGGAAAGCCTTATTCGAACGCGCGCTAAATCGATTACGCCAGCGCGCGGCTAGCGACTTCCTCTTGCAGCGCGGCGATGACTTCGGCGAGGGGCTTCGGACCTTGGTCGCCTTTGCTCCGGTGGCGGACGGAGACGGTGCCGGCTTCGGCTTCCTTTGCGCCGACGATGAGCATGTAGGGAATTTTTTGGAGCTGGGCGTCGCGGATCTTGGCGGGAAGCTTTTCGTTGCGGTCGTCGAGATGGACGCGAATGTTGTGGCGCTTGAGAGTTTCGGTGACGTGCTTGGCGTAGTCGGCGACTTTTTCGCTGACGGGACAGATCTGGACTTGCACCGGCGCTAGCCAGAGCGGGAAGGCGCCGGCATAGTGCTCGATCAGGATGCCAAAGAAGCGCTCGACGGAGCCGAGCAGTGCGCGATGGACCATGAGCGGTTGATGCTTGGCGCCGTCTTCTGCGACATATTCGAGGCCGAAACGTGCGGGCAAGTTGAAATCGAACTGGACAGTGGTGAGCTGCCAGGGGCGGCCGATGGCGTCGATGAGCTTGACGTCGATTTTGGGTCCGTAGAAGGCGGCTTCGCCGATGATAGTTTTGTGCGGAATGTTGAGCTTCTTCATTGTTTCGGCAAGTGCAGCGGTGGCGCGTTGCCAGTCTTCGGGCTTCCCGGCGTAGTTTTCCGGGTGCGAGGCGTCCCAGTCGGAGAGTTCTACTTCGTATTTGTCGAATCCGAAATTCTTCATCACGGCAAAGGCGAAATCGATGCAGGCTTCCACTTCGCTTTCAATCTGCGATGGTGTGCAGAAAATGTGAGCGTCATCTTGCGTGAAGCCGCGAACGCGGAGCAGACCGTGGAGGACGCCGCTGCGCTCGTAGCGGTAGACCGTGCCGAGCTCGGCGAGGCGAACCGGCAGATCGCGGTAGCTGTGGAGCTTCGATTTGTAGATGAGGATGTGGCCCGGGCAGTTCATGGGCTTCAGCTGGTAGTCGGCCTTTTCGACTTCAACGGGGCCGAACATGCTGTCTTTATAAAAGCCGGTGTGGCCGCTGGTTTTCCAGAGGTCGCGGCGCATGATGTGCGGAGTGTAGACAAGGTCGTAGCCGCGCTTGAGGAGCTCTTCGCGGAGCCAGTCCTCAACAATTTTGCGGATGAGGCCGCCCTTGGGATGCCAGAAAATAAGGCCGGGGCCGGCTTCTTCCTGAATGCTGAAAAGTTCGAGTTCGGTGCCGAGTTTGCGATGATCGCGCCGCTTGGCTTCTTCGAGGCGGTTTAAATACTCGTCCAGCTCTTTTTGCGTGAAGAAGGCTGCGGCGTAGATGCGTTGCAGCTGCGGATTGCCTTCCTGGCCTTTCCAGTAGGCACCGGCGACGCTCATCAATTTGAAAGCGGTGATGCGTTTGGTGGAAGGAATGTGCGGGCCGCGACAGAAGTCGAGGAATTTGCCAGTGGAGTAAAACGAAACCATGAGTTCGTTGGCTTTTTCTTCGACAAGCTCGCACTTGAAAATTTGATTGTTCTTTTTGTAGAGCTCGATGGCTTCGGGCTTGGGAATGAGCTTGCGCTCGTTGCGCAAGTCTTGCGCAGCCAGTTCGTGCATCTTTTTTTCGATTTTCGCGAGATCTTCAGGAGTGAAAGGCTCGTCGCGCAGAAATTCGTAGAAAAAACCGGTGTCAATCGGCGGGCCAATGCCGAGCTTCACGTTCGGATAGAGTTCCATCACGGCGGCGGCTAGCAGATGAGCGGCGGAATGACGGAAAACAAAAAGCGCGTCGGGATCCTTCTCGGTGAGGATTTGGAGCTTGACGTTTACTTCAAGCGGGCGACCTAAATCGACGAGCTCGCCGAGATCGGGAGCATCGGGGAGAGGAGTGCCGTTGGTCGCTGTGATGCGGGCAACGAGCGCGGCGTCAGCCAGCCGAGGCGAAATTTTGCGCGCTATATCCGCCGGAGTCGTGCCCTTGGGCACCTCTTGAATCTTGCCATCCGGCAATGTGACTTGCACCTGCTCCATGATCCATTCACCTGGAAGGAGAAACTCTAAGCTTATCGGCGCGCTGTATTCGGGTCAAGGCGGGGCGTTTACTCGGGTTGCTTTGTCGGGGGGAGCAGAGCATGGAATTCGGGCGTGTCGCGCAACCTCGCGAAAGCGGGCTCTTCGCTGAGCCATGCGGAAAACGCAGCCGGATCCTCTATTTTTTCTTTTGCGTGGCGAAGAACTTCGAGGGTGCCTTTGCGGTCGCCGTCCATGGCACGACTGACGGCTACTTGGCCTAGAGCCCAGACTGAATCGGGGTCCACGCTGGCCGCCAATTCAAAATAGAGGCGAGCGCGGGAGATGTCCTTGGCCTCGAGACGCTCCTGGCCGGTTTCCATGGCTTGGACGAAAATGCCGGCTAAGGCGCGCTTGACGACGCGGAGCTCTTGCGGATTTTTTTTGTGATCCGCGCGGCTGCGGAGTTCGGAGATTTGTTGTTCCACCTGATTGCGAGTATCTGCGCGATTGGGGGCATCCTGACGGAGAGCGGCGAATCCTGAGGAAATGTCCGCGCTGAGGCGTGATTGCTCAGCAAAATCCTGCTGCTCGCGTCTTCGACCATCGCGCACGGCTTTTTCTTTTTCCATGGCAACGGCGCGCTCGCGAAAGGCTGGGGCTTCGCCGAGGCCATCAAACGTTTCCGCGGCCTGGCGATATTCTTTCCATGAGCCATACGGATCGCCGGAGGATTCGAGTGATTTCGCACGCTTCTCAGCTTCTTCAGCCTGAGCCTTGACGAGAGCCATATCGCGCTCTTCGCGGCCCTCCTTCATGGAGATCAGACGAAACCAGGCTAACGCCTCGTCCATGACGCTAGCGGGCGCCCATTGGTGCGGGCCATCGAACCGGCGCAACGAATGAGCGTAATGAAGCGAGCTGAGTGTCGCGTCGAGGTCGACTACCTCGCCATAGTTGAAGTCGAGGTTGCCGACAGCCGCAAAGACAGAAAATGTTGCGCCCGCTGCCGGCGGCGTCGAGGGCGAAAATCCGGCACCGCTTAAGAGTACACCGGCGGCGCAATTGCACTGTTGCGCAAGCGTAGAAGCAAGGCGAGCACCTCCAGAAAACCCGGCGAAATAGATGCGATTGTTATCGACCGAAAGCCGCGCATGCGTGTCTTGAAACATCGCCTGGGCGGCGTCGGCCTCCGGCTTCCAAGCGCCGTTGTGCGAATTGTTTGAGCCGACGACGATATAGCCGTAACGTTCTGCTGCGTCTTTCATCAACTCGACGGGCACGCTCCCGCGGGCCACGGGATCGAAAGCATAGACAATCGGCCAGCGCTTTTCGCGATTGTAGTGAGAAGGAAGGTAAAGCGCATAGCTTTGGTCGGATGGCGTCCGACAGGAGATTTTGCGGAGGAGAACGCCAGCCTCGAAATCCTGCGGCGGAGGACTCGGGGGAGTGCTTTGTTGCGCCACGGCCCGAGCTGAGAAGGCGGCCAGCACGGCGCAAACCAGGGCGAGCTTTGACATGGAAATAGTATAGACGCGGCATCCCTGCCGCGGGAGAGCAGGCTTTGACCCGGGAATTCGCCGCGCGCGAAACGGAATATTGGTGCGCCGTCCAGTGGGAGATTTCTGACGGTTCGATATAGAATTCTTCGATGTACCCATCCTTTGAGATAACGCGCTTTTTGACGCTTGGCCATTATGTTGCGCAGGAGCGGACTCGACCTCCTCGGTCGAGAGGTGCGCTCGCGGCAATTCGGCTCGGTGTGCTGCCGATGCTTGGCTTTCTGATTTGCTCGTCTACTTTGACAAGCGCACGAGCGCAAGCGCCTCTGAGAGTTCCTCAGGCCGATGAACGCTACAAAGTGGACATCCTGCTTGTCGTGGCGCATCCGGATGATGAGGGAGCCGCAACTCCGTATCTGGCGCGGGCGATCGATGAGGGTAAGCGCGTCGCGGTCGCTTACGGCACACGCGGCAGCAGCGGGGCGAACGAGGCCGGCGCCGAACAAGCCACGGCGCTCGGCGATATCCGCGAAATCGAAGCGCGACGCGCCAACGCGGTACTGGGGATCGACAAGGTTTGGTTCCTAGGCGGAAAAGACACGGCGTCGCAAGATGTCTTGCAATCGCTTGCCAACTGGGACCATGGGATGGCGCTCGAGAATCTTGTGCGGGTCGTGCGGTTGACGCGGCCTGAAGTGATTTTGACGTTCTTGCCGGGGACGTTTATCGGCGAGGACCATGGAGATCATCAAGCAGCCGGCGTGCTGGCCACCGAGGCGTTTGATCTCGCCGGTGATCCAACTGTGTTTCCCGAGCAAGTCTCGGCCCCGCTGCGGCGTCTAGAACCTTACTTGGAAAATTTACGTCCCTGGCAGACAAAGAAAATTTACTACTTCCCGGATGCGGACAAGGAAGAGATTTTTCGCGACAAAGGTCCCAAGTATTCCGTGAAAGAAATATCAAAGTCCGCGAAACAGGCCTACTGGCGCGTGGCTTTGGAGTCTTTCCGCAGACATGAAACACAGGCGAAGGGTTTCATCGATTCGCTCGCCAAAATGGACGAGGCGGAAATCGAAAAGATGGTCATGTCGGATGGTTTCTGGAGCAGCGGGATAAGCTTCGTGCTTGGGAAATCACTGGTTGGAGGGAGCGTGACCGGCGATGTTTTTGAAGGCATCACGCCCGGTGCGATTCCGTTTGCGCGGCCGGAAGCAGCGCCGGCACCGAGGAAGCCGGAAATTTCCGTGGAACTCGCAGGACCGTGGAACTACTACGCCGAATTTCGCCGAGCGCACGGTCTGACGCATTTGCCTCATCCAGAGCCACCGGAAATCGCTCAACAGGCAGGGGGCACATTCGTTATTCCTTTGTGGCTCGGCAATCAGACGGCAGAATCGAAAGAATTCACGCTTTCCGTGAATCTGCCGGCTGGCTGGAAATTGCAAGAGGGCACTCTGAAATTCACAGTCGGACCGAAGCAAACAGGAGCAGCGCGCATAGAAGTGAACCTGCCAGCGCTTAGCGATCCGCCGCCGAAAAATGCCGAGCCGCAGGAAGTCAGTGTGCACGCGGAAGCAAACGGCCAGGCGATTGCGGACGTAAAACTGCGAGTGGAATTGCGAAAGAGGGCTTTGCCGGAATAGGCAGAGTCAGGATTTTTTTGTGCGAGCCGCTTCGAGGGTTTCCCAGGCGGCTTCCGGCAGCATGAGCAAATCGTTGAACTCGCCAGCGCCGCGGAGCCATTGACCACCGTCGATGACGATGCACTCGCCGTTGATGTATTCCGCCATATCACTGACGAGAAACGCAGCGAGGTTGGCCAACTCCTCGTGTCGCCCGAAGCGCTTCATCGGATGCTTGTCCTTCGCGTGTTCTTCAAATTGTCTCGAGGGCATCAGACGCGACCATGCGCCCTCGGTCGGAAACGGCCCCGGGGCAATGGCGTTGAGCCTAATGTGATATTTGGCCCATTCGACTGCCAGCGAAGTAGTCATGGCCAGTACGCCAGCCTTTGCGCATGCCGAGGGCACGACGAAACCGGAGCCGCTGTTCGCGGCGGCGTAGGTGGTTACGATGCTCAGGACATTGCCGCCAAGCTTCTGAGCGATCCAGCGCTTGGCGAAAGCCTGCGTACAATGAAACGAGCCGTTGAGGACGATGCCCACGACGGTGTTGAAGGCGTTGGGAGAGAGTTTTTCCGTGCGCGCGATGAAATTTCCGGCGGCGTTGTTAACGACCGTGTCGATACGGTCAAATTGCTGCTCGGCTTTTTCGGCAGCAGCTTCGACCGCGCCGTAATCGCGCACATCGCAAGTGGTGTAGGCAGCCGAACCTCCGGCGCGGTGGATCTCCGAGCAAACTTCCCTCAACGGTTCCTCACGGCGGCCGACGAGGTACATGCGGGCGCCGAGCTCGGCAAAACGCAGCGCCATGGACCGTCCCAAGCCGGTTCCACCACCCGTCAAGAAGATCGCCCGGCCTTTTAGCAGGTCCTGTTGAAACACGAGCCACCACCTTTTGAAAAGGATTGCCGGTTCGGGGCCGTCCCGAGAATCAATTCTAGTTCATTCCTCGGCGAGTGCGGCGAAATTTGCATCGCTCCAAGTGGAAGAACCAGCGAAGCGCTTTACCTAATTGGGCTTCATCTCCGCCGGAATGGGCCGGCCCTGGACTTTCGCGTATTCCGCGGCAAACAGAGGACTGTCTGGAAATTCCTCGGTCAGTTCACGCAAAAGTCTCAGCGCCAGGGCGTCCTGTTTTTCGCGCCGCGCCGCAAGCGCCAGAAGAACTTTCGCAAAGGGCTCGAGATAACGGCCTTTTTCGGCTGTTTTTCCGACCAGCTCCATGCCGAGCTTTTTGTCGCCGTGAATGCCGCCGAACCACAAAACCATGCGAGTGCCGCCAGAGAGGCAGCCGATGATGTAGTCGGCGGAGCCAGGCGCCACCCAGGCATCGTTCGCCTCGGGGCGCTGCGCTAGCAGCAGCTTGGCGTGCTCGTTGGCTTCTTTCATTCTCTTAAGGCCATCAATGTGCTTTTTTTCGAGGATGCTGTCGGCGTTGGATTCCATGCCGGCGGCCATGGTCAAGGCAAAAAGCCCAGCGGCGTCATTTTTATCCTTTGAGAGGCGTGCGCCGGCGATCTTGCGGGCCTGGGCCAACTGAATGTCGAAGTTTTTAAGGCGCTCGGGATCGGGCTTCCCCTCGATGCCGCGAAGAAACTTTTTGTCATCCAGAAAAAAGTCGCTGGTCAAAACACTCTGGCGGTAGAACTCCTCAAAAAGATAGCTTGCTGCGGTGGCCACAAACCCAAACGGATCGCTCGGGTGCGCGGAAGTCCATCCAGAAAATTTCTCGCGGGCTTCCGGATACTTCTGCACGTAGAGCAAGCGGAAGCCTTCTTTCAGCTCGGGTACCTCGGTGAATGCGGAATCGCTGCCATCGGTGGGTGTTTGCGCGCGCGAGGCGGGTGCAAACCAGACAAACAGGGCTAGCGCTGGGATACAGCAGAAAGGCCGCAGCACTTCCCTCAGAAAACACCGGGGATGAATCTCGGCTTGCTAGCCATGCTGGCCTGATACTCGGGATTCGCCAAAAGAACGCGCTCTTCCGTGGATAGGCGCATCGAGAGCACGGCGATGTGCGCGAGCGAACCGACCACGGCGGTAATCCAGGCCGTGTGAATAAGGGGAAGCGACAGCATCTCCGCGAAAACCGCGGCGTAATTTGGATGGCGAACGTAGCGAAACGGTCCCGAGGAGATGACGCCAAGGCTGGTCGAATCCATCACTTGGACGTTCCAATGATTTCCCAGCGTGCGGATAACCCACCAGCGCACGACATTCGCCGCCAGAAAGATCAGGAACATGATTGCGGCGAGAATGGGTATAAACGGCCGGTGAAGAAAAACAACCTCGAGGGCGGCGCCAATCAGCACCCCGGTGTGAAGCAGTACCATCCAGCGGAACCTGGGCTCTTCTACCTTCGCCGCGCCGCGCGCAATCATCTCTCGCTGATGGCGGCGCGAAATTTGCAGCTCCACAATACGAAGGAGAGCTACGGCCACCAGAAGGCCGAGAAACGCGATGACGCTTAGGTCCATTGCAGCAGCAGAAATTCAGCGCTGAAGCCCGGGCCGAAGGCCGCGGCCAGCGCGTATTCGCCCGGCTTGAGGGGCCGCTTTTGCAGCCACTCCTGCAGAATGAAGAGGATCGTGGCACTAGAAAGATTTCCGACATTGCTGAGAATGTCCCAGGAAGGCTGGGTATCACACTTGCATAGTCCCAGTTCTTTTTCGACGTTGCTCAGCAAGCGCGCGCCGCCAGGATGCAGAATCCATCCTTTGATGTCTTCCTGTTTGCGGCCTTGGCGCTCGAGAAAACCGTCCACAAGGCCCCGAATTTTTAGACCGATCATCTCGGGCACATCTTTTGAAAGCAAAATGTGAAACCCCGAATCGCGCAAGTCGAAACCCATGGCACCCAGGGAATCGGGGAACGTGTAGGTTTCTGAAACGAGAATCCTGGGTCCCTTCTCTGCTTTTCCGCTCACCAGCACGGCTGCCGCGCCGTCGCCAAAAAGAATCGAAGAGATCAAATTAGCCTGGGAGATATCCTTGCGCTGAAAGGTGAGCGAAGGCAGCTCGACGGAGATGATCAGCACGTTGCCGCCGGGGTGAGCTTTCAAGTAATCCGCAGCGCGTCCGAGGGCCATCGCACCGGCGGCACAACCGAGTTCGGTGAAGGGCATGCGGCGAACATTCGGACGGAAGCCCATCAGATTGATCAGGTGCGCGTCGAGGGAAGGGATCATGAACCCAGTGCAGGAAACGGTGATGATGAGATCGACTTCGTCCGGACGCAAACCGGCGCGCTGCAAACATTCTTCTGCGGCTTGGCGGCCGAGCTTTACCGCGTGCTCGATGTACTCCTCGTTGGTCTTCGAAAGCGGACGCGGCTCGACGGTATATTCAATGGGAAAGATCGAGTAACGCTTGTTCACCTGCGCGTTGTCCGCGATGGACATCAGCGCTTCCAGCCGCCGGTCCGGTATGTCGAACACTCGCCCCATGTAGTACTTCACATCGTCGCGCGTCATCGTATACGGCGGCAGAGCTGTGGCCGTTGCCGTAATCGTGCAGTGCGAGTTTGAGGCCCCGTTCGAGGGTCCAATATTCACGTATTCCACCTTTAACTCTGTGTGAAAGCTCCGCCCGAGAGCGCTACCTGTTTGCTAAGCCATTTCGTCCGAATGGTTCAGCGGCGGACCATACATGAGCGCTAGACTTTACAACATTCCCTTCGTAAGGAACAGTTTCAATTGGACTCCGGCTCACCTGCTAAGTCCAGCGCCGTTAACATCCAATTTATCCCTCTATGGCCACTTTGTAAAATCCTCAGCGCGGTTTGCAGTACACTTTTGCACATCATGGGCATCTCCCGGAGTTTCCCGATTCTGAAGCTGCGGCGCCTTCGCTTTCTTATTGCCTTGGCAGTTTTTGAAGTTGCGGCCGTTTTTTTTCTGACGAGCGGTCTGGCACAGCGGCAGTCGCCACCTCTGCTTGTGATAGTCACCGTGGACGGGATGCGTCCGGACTACATCACGGAGGCGGACTCCGGCGGGGCGAAGGTGCCGAACGTGGTGAAGCAAGCTGCACCGCAGATCGTGTCTCTGGCTTCTGCCATTTAGCGCAGGCCTACCAAGCCCTTTACGGAATCGATCAGTTTGGCGGAATCGTAGCCGACGCCATCCTTGAAGACGAGTTCCACTTTCTCGATCTCTCGGATGTTGGCCGATGGGTCGCCCTCGAGGACGACAAGATCCGCCGCTTTGCCAACCGCTAGCGTTCCGATTTTGTCCAGCTCGCCGAGGAATTCCGCGCCATTGGACGTCGCGATGTGAATGGCCTCCACCGGCGTGAAGCCCGCTTCGACGAGAAGTTCGACCTCGCGCTGATCGCCGAATCCGGCGATCACGCCGCCGTATCCGGTTGGATCGAGACCTGCCAGCAGCAGGCCACCCTGCTTTGAAAATTCGTGTTCGAATTCCAGCTCTTTTTTGAAGATGGCGGGCGCATCGGAAGCTGCGGCGTTGTCGGAAACGCGGGCGCGCCGCGACAAATACGCAATGCGTGCCTCAGGGGTCATGGCGTCGAGGACGCGGGTGTCGAGCGGCGCGCGGCCCGGCACGGAGGTTTCGAATACCGGGAGAGTTGAAGTGACGGCGACGTGATGGGCGATCAGATCGTGAATCATGTCCTGCATGGGTTTGCTCGTGATGTCAACGGAGAGCAAGGCTTTTGCGGCTGCCTGCGGATTGGGACAGATGCCCGGTTTTTTGTCCGGAAGAAATTCCGTGTCTACTTCGATGCCGTGCTCCAAGTCGTCGATCCCGAGCGCAGCTGCTTCGCGAAAACCGATCGAGCAAAGATGGCCGGTGACTTTGATTCCGTGGGCATGCGCGGCTTTTACGGCGGCGGCCAGCTCGTCCGGCGTGATGTTCATGTAGGCTTTGAAAGAAGTGGCGCCGCGCGCAATCCAGAATTCGACCATCTGGCGCGCGTCTTCCGCGTCCTTCAGCTGGTGCATTTGCAAAGCGAAAGCGCCTTCGCCTTCGAGATACGGGCCGGTCACATGAATTTTCGGGCCGGCAAGTTTGCCGGCGTCGATTGCTTGCTTGAGTTCGAGGTCAGCATAGGGTTCGAGGCTGCCGGTGGTTCGAATCGAAGTGACGCCGCCCGCGAGATAGAGCCGCGGAAAACTTGAGGCATGCTCGGGATAAAGCGGCAGACCGCCGCCGGGTGATGGATAAAACATATGGTCATGCATGCCGACGAGTCCTGGGATCACCGTGCGGCCGGCAAGATCAAGCACTTTTGCGCCGTCGGGAATTTTTGTCGTGGCAAAATCGCCCAGCCCGGCAATTTTTCCGTCCGTAACGACGAGCGTTTGATCCCCGCGTGGTGCGGCTCCGGTGCCGTCCACCACACGCACATGAGTTAGCGCCAGCAGGGAGGCGTCTTCCTTCACGAAGGCGCCGACCGCAGGAGAAAGCTTCGGCTTCGACTGGCACAACGAAAGAGATGCCAAGAGCAGGCAGCACACACCGGACAGAACAATTCTTCGCATCGAACCACCTCGCTGGTTGGCAATGGTGTGGCGCGTTCGAGTGTATTCACAGCCCTCGATCAACACAAGTGGCGCATGGTGCTGGCGTGTCGGAAGCTTTGCTCATGGATTCGTGATAGATTTTGGCTCGAAGAGGTGAGAGATGCTCCAATCCTTCAGGAATTTTGTCGGTCGGGCGTTTCTGTCCGCGTTTCTGGCGGCCATTCCTTGCTTTGCTCAGCAGGCGCCCGGCGCCCGAGCCACGGAAGGCGACTTCGTCATTCACAATTTTCAATTTCATTCCGGCGAGTCGCTGCCCGAGCTGCGGCTGCACTACGCCACGCTCGGCAAACCGGTTCGTGATGCGCAAGGGCACACGGCCAATGCCGTGCTCATTCTTCACGGAACCGGCGGAACAGGTCAGCAGTTTTTCCAGCCGCAATTTGCCAGCGTCCTTTTCGGCCCGGGCCAGCTTCTCGATGCCGCGCGCTACTACATTATTCTTCCCGATGGTATCGGCCACGGAAAGTCGTCCAAGCCCAGCGACGGTTTACACGCGCACTTCCCGCAGTACGACTATGACGATATGGTCGCCGCCCACTACCGGCTCGTCAGCGAAGGGCTTGGCGTCAATCACCTCCGGCTGGTGATGGGAACTTCGATGGGCTGCATGCATTCCTTTGTGTGGGGCGAGACCTATCCCGACTTCATGGACGCGCTGATGCCGCTGGCGTGCGTGCCGGTGCAAATCGCCGGGCGCAACCGCATCTGGCGCAAAATGGTGATGGATGCGATTCGCGAAGATCCGGAATGGAAGGGCGGCGACTACCAAGAAGAACCCAAGCAGGCGCTGCGGACGGCCCTGGATTTCCTGTTGATCGCCGGAGCTGCACCGATCCCCATGCAGAAAGCTCTGCCAACGCGGGATGCCGCCGACAAATACCTTGACGACTATTTCCGCACGCGCTTCGCTGCGCTGGACGCCAACGATCTCTTGTACCAGGTCAACGCTTCGCGCAATTACGATCCCTCGCAGCAACTGGGCAAAATCAAGGCGCCAATGATGTACATCAATTCCGGCGATGACTTTATCAATCCGCCGGAGCTGGGCATCGCCGAACGCGAAGTCAAAAAGGTGCAAAACGCAAAGTTCGTCCTTATTCCCGCCAGCGAAAATACACACGGCCACGGCACGCACACCTGGGCCGAACTTTGGAAACAGTACCTGGCGGAGTTGCTGGAGAAGTCAGGCCACTAATAGCCGCTTCGAACGAAAATCTTCAGCGCGTAGCTTCATGGCTGGCGCGAATCTCCTGCCAGCGGCGCGGGCGCTTGTTTGCCTGCAAAACTTTTTTTCGCAGGCGAATCGATTTCGGGGTGATTTCGACGTATTCGTCGTCGGCGATAAATTCAATCGCTTGCTCGAGGCTAAGCTCGCGATGCGGAATCAGCCGGATGGCCTCATCCGCACTGGACGAACGCATGTTCGTCTGTTTCTTTTCCTTGGTGACATTCACTTCCATGTCTTGCTCGCGGGAGTTTTCTCCGATAACCATGCCTTCGTAAACTTCGATCGCGGGACCGATAAACAGTTCGCCGCGTTCTTGAAGGTTCCACAGCGCGAAAGCCGTCGACGGCCCTGGGCGGTCGGCAACCAGCGCGCCCGTTGGCCGCAGCGCCATCTCTCCCGCATAATCCGTCCAACCATCGAAAATCGAGTGGATCAACGCGGTGCCGCGCGTATCGGTCAGCAACTGGCTGCGCAGCCCAATGAGTCCACGCGAAGGAATTTTGAAGTCCATGCGCACCCGGCCGGAATTATGATTGCTCATCTTGAGCATTTCGCCGCGCCGGCTGCCCAGCGTCTCCAAAATGATGCCGATGAAACTCTCGGGCACGTCGATGACCAGCCGCTCGAGCGGTTCGAGTTTCTTGCCGTTTTCCGTACGGACAACGATTTCCGGCTTGCCGACCATCAGCTCAAAACCTTCGCGCCGCATAGTCTCGATCAGAATGGCAAGTTGAAGTTCGCCGCGTCCCAGCACGCGAAACGATTCCGGCGTGTCCGTATCTTCAACGCGAATCGAAACGTTGGTCAGCAATTCCTTAGCCAGCCGGTCGCGCAGATCGCGCGATGTCAGGTAGCTGCCTTCTTTTCCGGAAAGCGGGCTGCTGTTCACCGTGAAAATCATGGCCAGCGTCGGCTCGTCGATCAGCAGAGGCTCGAGAGGCAGCGGTGCCGCAAGGTCGACAATACTTTCGCCGATCTGAATTCCCTCGACGCCGGCGATAGCGACAAGATCGCCCGCGCCAACCGCTTCCGCTTCGTCCCGTTCCAACCCGCGGAATGTGTACAGCTTGGTGATGCGCGTCGAAATAATTCTCCCGTCGAGCTTGCTGATGCCCACATCCTCGCCGCGCTTCAGCGTGCCGTTAAACACACGGCCAATCGCGATGCGCCCAAGAAAATCGCTATAGTCCAAGTTCATAACCTGAATCTGCAACACGCCATCCGGATCGCCGGGCGGCGCAGGTATGCTTTCGACGATGGTTTCAAACAACGGAAGCAGGTCCTTCGAGCTGTCCCCGATTTGCCGGTGCGCGATGCCCTCGCGGGCATTTGTGTAAACCACCGGAAAATCCAGCTGGTCTTCGGTCGCGTCCAGGTCGATGAACAAATCGTAGATTTCATCGAGCACTTCTTTTGCGCGCGCATCGGTGCGATCAATTTTGTTCAGCACGATCACTGGAGGCAGCTTGGCCGCGAGAGCCTTCTGAAGGACGTAGCGCGTTTGTGGCAGCGGCCCTTCGCTGGCGTCCACCAGCACGACGACCCCATCCACCATGCGCAACGCGCGCTCGACTTCGCCGCCAAAATCGCTGTGGCCCGGCGTGTCGACAATATTGATCTTCGTGTCGTGGAAAAAGAGTGCGGTATTTTTCGCGAGAATGGTGATTCCCCGCTCGCGTTCGAGGTCGTTGGAATCCATCACGCGCTCGACAAGGGCTTCATTGGCGCGGAAAATTCCGCTTTGGCGCAGCATGGCGTCGACCAAGGTCGTTTTACCGTGGTCCACGTGCGCAATAATAGCGATGTTGCGAATATTTTGGCTCATGATTTCTGCGTCTGTCTGCGGACTACTCTTGCGGCAGTCACTGCGAAGACAAAAATAGCTGCTGAAACAACCAGCAGCCCGGACGAATCTCCTTTGTTCTCAGGTGCGGTCGAGCAACCTATAGTTTAGCAGAGAGGCCGCGGACGGGACAGCCATTCTTGACTGTCACTTTCTTTAACGTCCGTACGGCGGCAGAGAGAAATAGAAACATCTGTTTCTACCTGCGTTTCGTGTACTATCCTCAGCCAGATTGTGTCGGGTGGCCCGGCACCGAAATTGCTGGAGGAAATCTCAATGCGACTCGCGCGTCTATTCTGGAAGAGCAGAATTTATTTGTGGGCCTTGGTCATCGTGCTTCTCTTTATGCTCACCGGCCGAGCCCAAGCGCCGAATCCGCCGGACTATTCCCTGCTCTTCGACAAGACGGACGTCATGATCCCCTCGCGGGACGGCACGAAGCTGCACACGGAAATCTACGCGCCGAAAAATTCCACCGAGCCGCATCCCATCATCCTCGAGCGCACTCCGTACGGTATCGCCGACGATGACAAGGGTTACAGCCGCAAGCTCGCGCGCTACGCCGAGATGATTCCCGACGACTACATTTTTGTTTTTCAAGACATTCGCGGCCGCTACGGTTCCGAAGGTACCTTTGTGATGCAGCATCCGGTGCGCGATCCAAAAGACCCAAAAGCGATCGACGAGGGCACGGATACGTACGACACCATCGACTGGCTGGTGAAAAACGTCCCCCACAACAACGGCCGCGCCGGTCTTGTGGGAATTTCCTACGGCGGCTGGCTCACCGTCATGGGAATGCTTGAGCCGCATCCCGCGCTCAAAGCCGTTTCGGAACAAGCTTCTCCAGCGGACATGTTTCTCGGCGACGATTTTCATCACAATGGCGCTTTCCGCCTGAGCTATGGTTTCGAATACTCGACCATGATGGAGACGGGAAAAACGAACTTTGCTTTCAAGTTCGATCAGTTCGACACCTACGAGTGGTATCTGCGGTTAGGCGCGCTCTCGAATGCCGACAAGAATTACATCCACGGCTCGCTTCCCACCTGGAAAGATTTCGTTACGCACCCGAATTACGATGCTTTTTGGAAAAAAGAGGCCATGCCGTACATCTTGACCAAACCCACGGTGCCGAATCTTAATGTGGCGGGCTGGTGGGATCAGGAAGATGCCTACGGACCGATGAAAATTTACGAGCTCCTCGAGAAAAACGATCCCGATCATTTGAACTATCTGGTAGCAGGCCCGTGGAATCACGGTGGCTGGGCTCGCACCACAGGCACAGGCAAATCGCTCGGCGCGATTCCTTTTGGCAGCGACACCTCTCTCTATTTCCGCCAAAAAATCGAAGCGCCGTGGTTCGCTTATTGGCTGAAAAACAAAGGCAGTCTCCCGCTGAAAGAAGCCCTTCTCTTCCAAACCGGCAGCAACCAGTGGGTGCAGTTCGACTCCTGGCCTCCGCGAGACTCAAAAGCGAGCGAGCTGTATTTCCGCGAAGACGGCAAACTTTCTTTCGACCCACCGCAGGCGGCCACTCCGCAATCGTTCGATAGTTACGTTAGCGACCCAGCTCATCCTGTCCCCTATCGCCATCGCCCCATCGACATGACCTATCCCGACGATCATCCCGGCAGCTGGTCCACCTGGCTCGTCGAGGACCAGCGTTTCGTCGACAATCGCCCCGACGTGCTCACGTGGCAAACCGACGAACTCACCGGGGACATGACGCTCTCGGGAAGTGTGACCGCAAAACTCTTTGCGTCCACGACGGGAAGCGACTCTGACTGGATCGTAAAGTTGATCGACGTCTATCCGGAAAAATACGCCGACGACTGGAAACTCTCTGGCTACGAATTGATGATTGCGGACGAAGTGTTCCGTGGCCGCTTCCGCAAATCATTTGAAAAACCGGAGCCCATCAGGCCGGACGCCATCACGCCATTCACCATTGATCTGCACACCGCCAATCACGTCTTCAAAAAGGGCCATCGCATCATGGTCCAGGTGCAGAGCACCTGGTTCCCCATCATTGATCGCAATCCGCAGACGTTCGTGCCCAACATCTTTGAAGCCAAGGAGTCCGACTACCAGAAAGCGACACAGCGTATCTATCGTTCGAAAGAATATCCTTCGGGCGTAGTGCTTTCGCTCGCGCCCGCAGCGGCCGGCCACTAGCGATTTTTTATCTGCCAATATCATTACGTGCGGCAACGGCGCGCTGAATCTCTTGTGGTATTCTCAACTTCGCTGAAAAATACCGATCATCTGCGTTACGCCGGGGGAGTTCCCATGCGTTCGGTCACAAAGACAGTCAGGGTCACAGTTTTTCTCGCTCTAGCCGGGCTTTTGTTCGTGCCACGCTTTGGAGCCGCGCCGCAGCGCCAACGCCCCGACTTCTCCGCGCTTTTCGACAAAACCGAAGCGATGATCCCCATGCGCGACGGCGTCAAGCTGCACACCGAGTTCTATACGCCGAAAAACGCCGCTGGCCCGCTTCCGATTCTCATGAATCGGACTCCTTACGGAATCTCCAGCCCCAACAAAGGCATCAGCGGCATGATCTACCGTTACGCGGATATGGTTCAGGAGGGCTACATTTTCGCGTTTCAGGACATTCGCGGCCGTTATGGCTCTGAAGGAAAGTTCGTCATGCTTCGACCGCTGCATGACCCGAGTGATGCCAAAGGCGTGGACGAAAGCACGGACACTTACGACACCATCGATTGGCTCGTGAAAAATGTTCCGAACAACAATGGCCGCGTCGGTCTCGACGGCATTTCTTATGACGGCTTTCTCGTAACCATGGGCATGATCCATCCGCACCCAGCGCTTAGAGCCGCCTCCGAACAAGCTTGTATGGGCGACACCTGGCTCGGCGACGATTTTTTTCACAACGGCGCCTTTCGCTTGAGCTACGCCTTTGAATACACGGCCTTGCTCGAATCCTCGAACGAGAACTTTAGTTTTGCGTTCGACCGTTTCGACGTTTACGACTTTTATCTTCGCCTCGGCGCGCTTTCGAATGCCAACGCAAAATATTTTCACGAGAAATTACCGACCTGGAACGAATTCGTCGCCCATGCAAGCTATGACGATTTTTGGAAGCATCACGCGGTGGCCTACGGCTTGAAGGAACCCACGGTTCCCAATCTCAACGTCGCCGGCTGGTGGGACCAGGAAGATTTCTACGGCCCGATGGCGACCTACGCGCTCCTGGAAAAATCCGATTCGAAACATCTCAACTATCTAGTCGCCGGCCCCTGGAATCACGGCGGATGGGGCGGCGGCTCCGGCAAGTCGCTTGGTGCGATTCCATTCGGCAGCGACACGTCTGTTTACTTTCGCCAAAAGATCGAACTCCCCTGGTTTGAATACTGGCTCAAGGACAAAGGCACGCTGCCACTCAAGGAAGCATTGCTCTTCCAAACCGGGAGCGACAAGTGGGTTCAATTCGATTCCTGGCCCCCGCGCGAAGCGGAGACCAAGAATCTCTATTTCCAGGACGACGGAAAACTTTCCTTCGATGCTCCACAAACCGATTCCGCTGACGCCTTCGATAGCTACGTCAGCGACCCTGCGCATCCCGTACCCTATCGGCACCGCCCCGTCGACATGACCTATCCAGAGGATCATCCCGGCAGCTGGTATACCTGGCTGGTCGAGGATCAACGCTTTGTTGACGAGCGCCCCGATGTGCTCACGTGGGAAACGGATGAACTAAAAGAGGACATTACGCTCGCCGGCCAGGTCACTGCCAAGCTCTTTGCTTCGACAACCGGCAGTGACAGCGATTGGATTGTTAAATTAATCGACGTCTATCCGCAAAAGTATGCGGAGGACTGGAAACTCTCCGGTTACGAACTCATGATTTCCGACGAGATTTTCCGTGGGCGTTACCGCAATTCCTTCGAAAAGCCCGAGGGCCTGAAGCCGGGCGAAGTGACGCCTTTCACGATCGACCTGCACACTGCAGATCACGTTTTCAAGAAGGGCCACCGCGTCATGGTGCAAGTGCAAAGCAGTTGGTTCCCCCTATATGACCGCAACCCGCAGAAATTTATTCCCAACATTTTCGAAGCGAAAGAATCCGACTACCAGAAAGCAACGCAGCACGTTTATCGCTCCAAGCGATTCCCCTCGAGCGTCGAAATCATGACCCTGCCGCAGAACCCTCTAAGCGCGGGAAATTAAATAGCCATGGTATTTGAGCCGGGACAGCTAATCGCAGCGTCCCAATAACGGACACTTGTTCACATCCGGCCAATATCTATCTTTACGAAATTCCTAATCTACAAAAAAATTGATTTTTTCTGGTCCCTGTAACCTTCAAGGAGTCTCTTTCGTCTTTCCTGTGTGACTTGAAAGTTGATTAAGCGGCAAATGGGAACCTCTTCATCAGAATCTCGTATTCTCCAGTAAACACCCGGACGTTTTCTGCGTCTAATGTCTATGAAGGATGGGGTGTATGACTCCAAACGTTATCTCAGCACTGGATACCGGGATGGACGAACGATCAAACTTCGTGCCTCTTTCAGGCCCTCGTTTCATGCGCTTCGGTCCATTTCAGGTCGATCAAGAGAGGCAAGAAGTAACCAAGAATGGCTCGCGCCTAAAGCTACAGGGAAAGGTATATCAAGTCCTGGTTGCGCTCTTGGACAAGCCGGGTGAAGTCGTAACCCGCGAGGAATTGCGGCAGCGCCTCTGGCCCGCCGACACGCACGTAAATTACGACGCCAACGTCAACACCACCGTGAACAAGCTTCGCCAAGCGCTTGGTGATTCCACGGAAAAGCCTCTTTACATCGAGACGATTCCCCGAAAAGGGTACTGTCTTCGGGTGTCCTCCGAAGCCTCGCATGTTCCCGGCGTGCCGCTCGCAGCAGATGCCGCTCCCGAGAACGCCCTTGCCGAGACAGTTCCGGTTCTCTCGAAAGAACCGGCAGCTACACGTTCCGGGTTTTGGGTGCCTCTCGGTGTGGTAGGGCTTATCCTCGCCGGAATGCTCCTCGGCGCCGGCATCACCATTACCACTCTGCTCATCGGTCATTTCGCCCAAGCCACTCGCTGGCCATAGCAAGAAACGCCAGTTTAACTTTGGAAGAGACGGCTGTATTTGAACTGGCTCTTTAGCTGGCTTCTCCTCTCGCTTACTACTGTACTTGTGGACCCGCCGTTTCCCCGGAATGAAACTCTGTCCACGGGCCCGCCTTCATGTCGCGCAAATAAGGTTCCTGCCAGGCGTATTCCGGATGGGCCGCAAGAAACGGCTTGGCAATAAAATCCGCTCCGCAGGGATGTCCCATCCGCGCCACCAGCTTCATCTCTTTGGTCATGCTCGAATCCGTGGCTTTGGCTTGCACGGCGCCACCGGGAAAATACGGCGCCCATCCCCAGACATCTACGCCGCGCGGCGAGGAATCCACATGCCCGCAGAGTGTTCGCTCATTCGTTTCCGGTTTTTGGTGATAGCTGTCGACATGATCGCCGAGCATCTTCTCCGCCACGTTCACGTCGATCTTGCCTTTGTTCTCTTTCAGCAGTTCTTCCCAACGTACGCGCCGCGCATTGGGCGAAGTTCCCAGATTGTTCGGCTCGAATTGCGGCGCATCCGCTTTGAGAACTTTCGGATCTCGTGCCCAGTTCGAGCCGGCAAACGCGCCGTCTTTCGTGCGCCACAATTTATAAGCCTTTAGCCCCAGCTCGAACTGGGCGATCTCGCCGGTCTTGCTGTCGCCGAGCAGCCAGTCGTTGGCGTAGCCGCCGTTGTTTCCGTCCAGCATGATCTTCGTGTAGTCGTCGATCGAACCCGCGTACTGCAGCGCTTTCCTCGCACGCACGAATTCCGCTTTTCCGTTGGGGTCCCATCCTTCGAACTGCGTGATGGTCGTCTCCGTCACCATCAGTCCGTCGCCGTTGATTCCGAAGTCGTCGTCGCTTGCGATTACTCCCGGAAAACCGTCCATCAAAATCCGGTGGCCGTTTTTCGGCACAATGTCAAAGACAATGCGCCAGCGCTCGCCGTTTGCGTAGTTTGTCCAGTTGTTGTGGGCCATCACGATCTTCGCGTCTTTCGTCCAGCTTCCCGTGGCCACAAACGCGCTGCAATTTCCCGGGCTCTTCAAATTTGGCGCATGCGCCACTTTCTGCTGCTTGTCGAACCATGGCACGTAGTAGTCCGGCAGCTCTTCAAACGCGTTCATGGCTACGATGTCGTCCACGTCCAGCTTCGAACCAGTCCGTGCGCGCAAGCCCTCCACAATTCCCTGCAACTCCTGCTGATACTCCTCGTCGATCTTGGGCCAGAGCATTTCATGTGCAGCCTTGCGGAAGAAAGCCCAGTCGCGCTGCGATTCATGCATCATTCCCGCGCTGACTGCCCGGAAGCCATCTTCAATATCCGCCGCCAGCAAATAGCCGTGCTGAAAGCCGATGCTTGCCGGATCGCCTTCCAGATGCACGTAAATCCAACCGCCGTCTTCGAAGCGATGCGCGTCCCGAAGCCGCGGATCGTTCGCGCCGGTTCGCTTCTGTCCCGGGGCGATGCTCCGATCCAGCAAGCCTTTGCCAGCTGTGACATCCGACCCGCTTCCGCCTAGCCACCAGAGCGCGCCCGCACCTAAAAGAATCACGGCAATCGCCGCCACCCGCCTCGTCGAGCCCCGTCCCGCATCTGCTTCCACAGAGCCTCCTACTTCTCCGCGCCGTCGCGCCGCGTAAAAATCATCCCCAGCGTGCGCCCCGCATCTAGCTTGAACCCTCTAATCGTCTGATCGGAATTTCTCTCGAAGTGAATCTTGACCCCCATCCTCATCAAACTGAACTCATCCTGGCTCGTAGCCGCGAACCCATCGGGGGGCAAGGTACTCGGGTGCACAAATCCGCCGCCGTCCAGCATGCTCACTACCTTTAGTTTTCCGTCGGCAATTCCCAGGCGGTACGTCACGCCCAACTCACTGCTCCAATAATCACCCGCGTACGCGCTAAGTTTTTCCCCAGTCAGCGGGATCTCCTTTTTTTCCGCCACCTCGTGTTCAACGGCCTTTTTTTCTTCCTTCGGCTTCATCATGCCGCCAAGATAAATGTCCGCAACCTGGTGCGCGCGCCTCGTGGGAGCCGCGTCGCCCCGGTTGCACAGGCACGCCACCGAAAAATGCTGCTCCGGAAATCGCAGAAGCTCCGCGCGATACCCGCCCCACGAGCCGCCGTGGCTCACCGTATGTAATCCGCGGTAATCGGCGATAAAAAGCCCTTTCGCATAGTCCAGCACTTTGCCGCTGTTCAGCTTTCCCCGCTCCTGAATTTCCGTCAGAAAGTCTTTTCCGCCGACTTGCCCGCTATAAAAATTCTCATCCCATTTCAGCAAATCTTCGACCGAGGTATGTACTGCGCCATCGCCCGTCTGTTCGAAGTAGGAAACATTCAGCGTGTAACCATCCTTTAGTTCTTCAGGATCGTAGGCCATCGCGCGATTCGAAATCAGCGCGGTATGGTCGTCGCGAAATTGCGTGTGGGTCATCCCCAGCGGAACAAATATATTTTCCGCCGCAAACTCGCGCAGCGTCTTGCCGCTCACGCGCTTCACGATGATGGACAGCAGGAAAAATCCCGTATTGCTGTAAAGCCAGTCGCTCCCGGGCGCAAAGTTCAGCGCCTTCTGTCGTGTGATCATCTGCAGCGCATCTTCGTCCGTCGTTACGCTGTCCGTGTTGATGCCCGCGAGGTCCATCAGCGCCAGATAATCGCGCAACCCGCTGGTGTGATTCAGCAAATGAAGAATGGTGATCCTCGGTCCGTAATCGGGAAGCTCAGGAATGTATTTCCGTATGTCGTCATTGACCGAAAGCTTCCCCTGTTTTTCGAGCAACAGAATGCTCGTGGCCGTGAATTGCTTCGAGGTCGACCCGATATCGAATACCGTCTGCGGTGTAATCGGAACATCTTCTTCGATATTCGCCAGCCCGTAGCCTCTGCTGTAGCTGACCCTGCCATTTCTATAGATCGCCACCGCACATCCCGGCGAACCCGCCTTCGTAAGGTCCGCGAACACCTCATCGACGGCGGAAGCTGGCTTGTCCTCTACAGGCATCGCTCGGGGCACGCTGCAGGTTGCCAGCAGCAACGCGCACACCGCAACGCTTCCTCCTGCGCTTCGCCATACACTCATGCCATGTCCCCTCGCCGGTTCCTGAGCGCCGAGTCTATCTTCTTCGCACTCAGGCTTCAATCCTTCGAGGAATTCTCGTGTAAACTCGCTCATCCGTCATGCTCACTGCCATTACGCGCGCCGTCAGCCCGGCCATCGTAAATTGCGAATTAAGTTTCATTTCGCGCCAGCCGATCGATCTGGAAATCGCGCGCGCGCAGCACCACGCCTACGAGCAACTCCTCGAAACACTCGGCGCTCGTGTCCTTTCGCTTCCCGCCGAGCCGGACCTTCCCGATTCCATGTTTGTAGAAGATCCCGCCATCGTTCTCGATGAACTCGCCGTCATCTTCCCTCTCGGCACCGCATCGCGCCGCCCCGAAGCGCCGTCGCTCGCCCAAGCCATTTCCAGATTCCGCAAACTTCAGCATGTCACGCTTCCCGGCACACTCGAAGGCGGCGATATTCTCCGCATCGGCAGCAATCTTTTCGTCGGCGTCACCAAACGTAGCAACCCCGAGGGCATCCGCCAACTCACCGCCATGCTCGCGCCCCACCACTACGAAGTCATCGCCGTGCCTGTCACCGGTTGTCTGCATCTCAAGTCTGCCGTCACCTCCCTCAGCCGCAACACGCTCCTCGCCAATCGCGCCTGGTTCGATCCATCTCCCTTTTCCGGTTACGACTGGATCGAGATCGATCCCGCCGAACCACACGCCGCCAACGCCTTGTCTCTCGCCAATACAGTCATCTTTCCCGCATCCTTCCCCCGAACGCGCGCCCGCATCGAAGCCGCCGGCTTCCACGTCACTTCCCTCGACATCTCTGAACTCCAAAAAGCCGAGTCCGGCCTCACCTGCTCCAGCCTGATCTTCCAAACCTAGTCTCTTATCAGATCAGGTCTAGGTTCTTAAGACCGTCCACAAGAGCAAACGGCCACTCCGATTCCTCGGAGCGGCCGCCGCGGTTGAACTTGTTCTTTTGTTTTCCTAGTTCGTCAGCTCCATCACGCTGCGCGCCACAAATACCGGCTGGCCGCTGATCGGATCCTTCAGCACCAAGCCGACCACCCGCAACGTGCTCGTCGGATTGTTCGTGAGGTCCTGCAGACTCTTCAGCCCGCCGCCAAACCTCGTAAACGGCGTCACATAAACGGTCACCGGCCCGTTGAACAACACGCCCGCCAGCCCATTCGAATTGAACTGGAACGTGCTTGTGCCAGTGTTCGCGCTGCCCGCCACCAGCGTTCCCGTATGTCCTTCATGCCGAAGCACCACACGCTTTACCGTGACCGTCCCGTTCGAAAATGGTCCACCGATGCTCACGTGTTGCCCCGGAACCAGAAGCGACGAGTTGAAAAAGATATTGCTCCATCTCGGATTCACGAAAACATTGTGCATCCAGTAGACGAAGTACTTCTCGTTCCCTGTCAAATCGATCGTCGAGATTTGCCCGGAGTTGAACCCTGTGCCTGCCGGCAGCACGTCGCGCGCGTACAGATCAAAGTCCTGTGCCGTGCCCGTCGGTGGATCCACATAAGTGATCAAGCCTCCTGCAAAGAAATTGTCTTGCGAAAGAATCGCCACGGTGTCTGCCAGAAACGTCCCGTCGGTCCGGTCCAGCGTGCCGGAGATCGCCACGATCGAAGAGGTGGTCAGGTCATTAATCGTCTCACTGCCTTCCCATTCCGTTTGATCGTTCACATTCACCGTAAACGCGTGCCCGTGGGGTCCTTGGATCGTGAAGGAATTTCCCGCCGGGTTCATAGTCGTTACTCCGGCGATAAATTCATCGATATACGCGTCCGCGTCGCTCGGCGTAATCGCATTCACGTTGATTGTAGGATTCACGGCGCCCGTGATCTGGCCGTTCATATCGAGCGCCAGCGACTTTCGGATGTCGAACTCGAAGCCCAAACCAACAACATCGCCCGTGCTTACGGTCAACGGGCTGCTGAGGCTGATTGTCACCGTCGACATCGAAAGCGTGGCCGGCGGCGTGGTCGTCGCCGTCAGCGAACTGATCGTCGGCCGGGTCGGCGGATTTGTCTGTGGATTCGTCACGTTGAGATAGTCGATTTCTGGACTCGCCAATGTGACAATCACGGTGTTATACGTCCCCGCCGGAATCGTATTCAAATCCAGCAGCGTATGCATCCCGTTCAGTTTGGCAAAATCCACCGTTTGCGGACCGGTAGTCACGGTAATCGGTGTTCCCATGCCTTCCGCCACACTGATGCCCGACACAACTACCTTGAACGAAACGACGCTCGGCAGAGGCGCGTCACCGCCGGACACAAAAACCATCCCCGACTGCTGCTGCGCGACCGGCGGCGTGCTCATGTTTCCGGCCCCGCATCCCATCTGAAAGGCAATCAGCGCAAGCGCAAATAGCCCACTTAACCACTTCCATAGATTCATGGCTTTCTTTCCTTTCCTGCTTGAGTACCCCGGAGGCGCACCCTGCGCCCACCGACCCTTGTCTCATCTAACCCATTGGGCTGAATTTAGTCGCTTTCTGTAAGTTATTGAATTTATGTAACTTATATAGAAAATGAGGTAAATTAGGGCCCCTCTGCTGGCGGTCGACGAAAGGGAAACCCCTGGCTGGAAAGTTTCTAGGCACTGTTCCAAATCACTTTTCCAATCTTTACTTTGCCTCCGCTTTTTCTTGTGCTAGTCTTTCTTCCGGTATGATTTCCATCGCGACGAAGCGAATTACCACGACGACGTCTATGTCGATCACCTCGACTAAGGCGAAGTCCACTATTTTCGCTTCCGGCGCGTGGAGAAACAGCTAGCAAGCTAGAAAAAGTTTCCAACCCACCGCCTGAAGCGAACCTGGCGGTGGGTTTCTTCTTTTAACCCCCCGCCAGAGACGCTCCAGCGGAAACCAGGAGCGGATGTCATGAGTCCCGAACACGTGCAGGAAAACGCAGAAGCGGAACCTTCCTTAGGTGGCGGCTTTGCCGCCGAGGCAAGCGCTCGCCAGAATGTCGTTGCGTTAAAATTTGGCGGCAGCTCTTTACTGGGAGCCGAGCGCATGCTGCACGCGGCAGGTCTAGTGCACGCAGCCGCCCAGGATGCCAACGTCATCGTTGTGGTTTCCGCGATGAAGGGCGTCACCGATCGTCTGCTCTCGATCTCTCGCGCTCTCGCCGAACGGAAGCTCTCCCACGCCCGCAATGAAGCCGAAGGCGTCGTACATCTCCACTTCAATGTGCTGCAGGATCTTCGGCTCGGCGAAGAGCAGCACGACCGCGTTCGCCGCGGCCTCCAGCTCCTCGGCCGCGATCTTCTCCACGAAGTCCCGTCAGAGGGCCGCGTCGTTACCACTGCGGAACTCGCTGACCGCCTAGCTTCGTTTGGCGAACGGTTCAGCGCACGCCTCTTCGCCGCCGCCCTCGAGAAATCCGGCGTCGCTGCTGTTCCGGTTTCCTCTTCCGACTTCGTCCTCACCTGCGACACCTTTCGCGATGCCAAGCCTCATCTGGAAGAGACCAAAGAGCGCGGGCGAAGCGTTCTCCTCCCGCTTCTCGATGCCGGCCTCGTTCCCGTCGTCACCGGCTTCATCGGCGCCACTCCCGACGGCCGCATCACCACGCTCGGCCGCAACAGCTCGGATTTTTCCGGCGCGATCATTGCTCACGTCGTGGATGCCGAAGAGCTCGTCATCTGGACCGATGTGGACGGTGTTTATACTGCCAATCCACATGATTCCGTCGAAGCTAAACTTCTTCACGACCTGAGCTATGATGAAGCCCACGCTCTGGCAGAAAGCGGAGCAAAAGTGCTTCATCCACGCGTTCTGCCGCTTGCCGCAGAAACGGAGATGACTATCTGGATTCGCAACACATTTAAACCGCACGTTCGAGGAACGCGCATTGGCCTGCCCCAAAACGCAAATGGCCGCGCGCAATGCGGAGGTGCGGCATGAGCGCGCATTCTTCAGAGAATGGCGAGAAGGGCGGCATGGCTAAACACGGCGCCCAGCAAGCCGGAACTACCTTGCCAGCCGGCGTCGCGAAGAAATGGCGCGCCGGTGTATTAGGCGCAACAGGCCTGGTAGGTCAGCGCCTCGTGAAACTTCTCACCTCCCATCCTTGGTTCGAGTTGAAGGAAGTTGCAGCTTCCGAACGCTCTTCTGGCAAGACCTACGCCGAAGCCGTCCGCTGGCATCTCGAAGGCCCCATCCCCGGGGCTGCGCGCAGCCTCGTTGTCAAGAGTCTCGACCCCAGCCTGGATTGCGATTTCGTTTTTTCCGCGCTCGATTCGAGCGTTGCCGGTGGCGCCGAGGAAGACTTCGCCCGCGCCGGATATCCCGTCGTCAGCAACTCAAAAAATCATCGCATGGATTCCGACGTCCCTTTGCTCATCCCCGAAGTAAACGCCGCGCATCTCGACGCCATCCCAACGCAACAAAAAAATCGCGGCTACGACACCGGCTTCATCGTCACCAACCCGAACTGTTCCACGGCGGGCCTGGTGCTGGTCCTCAAGCCACTCGCGGACGCCTTCGGCCTCGAAAAAGTTTTCGCCGTCACGCTGCAAGCCGTCTCCGGCGCAGGCTATCCCGGCGTCGCCTCCATGGACATTCACGCCAACGTCATCCCCTTCATCAGCGGGGAAGAAGAAAAAATGGAGTCCGAACCCCAAAAGCTCCTCGGCAAATGGGACGGCGCCCGCTTTATCGACGCTGGCCTCGGCTTGAGCGCCCACTGCAATCGCGTCCCGGTCCTCGAAGGGCACATGGAATGCATTTCCGTCAGCTTGAAAAAGATTGCTTGCCTGAAAGAAGTCCGCGAAGCCCTGCGTAATTTTGAAGTCGACGCCGAACTCGCCTCACTGCCATCAGCCCTACGTAATCCCGTGGTCGTTCTCGATGAAGACGATCGCCCGCAACCACGCCGCGATGTTCACGCCGGAAACGGCATGGCCGCGGTAGTCGGCCGCGTCAGGGAATGCCCGCTCCTCGACATCAAGCTCACCATGCTCTCGCACAATCTCGTACGTGGAGCCGCCGGCGCCGCTCTCCTCAACGCCGAACTCCTGGCGGCACGAGGCTTCCTCAATCGCCGCGTCCAGGCCGAAGACGAGAAACAGCTTCCAGAGCCGGCCACTCGATAAATTAGCTCGCAATTTCGAGTTGGATATTTTTCCCCGAAGCGTGTTTCTGCAGAAGTTCTGTCGTTTGCTGGCCCCAGCGCTGCAAAGGTTCCGCACCGCCAAAAGAGATGATGATCGCAATCACGTGCTTCGTCCCTAGCGTCACCATCGTCCGTTCGGAATCGCTCGTGGGACTCCCATGCGGCCCAACCGCATCGCAAAACACCGGCAGCCCTTCCAGATTCAAATCGTATTTCCCGATTCCTTTGTAAGTCTCTCCAGCCCGCCCCGCCCGAAACAAAATATCCCCTTGCACATGCGCGAGATCATAAAGCCCCACCGGCAACCGGCTCTCCACACTCACGCAGTTGATCACATCCACCACATTATTAATCCGCGGCAATCCTTTCCCCGCGATCACCCGCCGCAACAGGGCCTCCGCCGACCCGCGATACCTCGCCGGATCCTTCCCGAGGGCCTTATACCCCGCCCGTGTCGCTAAAATCGCCTCCGAATCCAGCACCGCCTTCGGCTCCGCCAATTTCAAAACCTTCTCCTCGCAAACACGCAGCTCCTGATCCAATCCCTCCGGCGTCGCCCCCGTTTCCACCTCCGCCGTCACGCACGCCAGCGCCACTCGTGGGCATTTCGCCCTCAACTCTGCATCCATCTTGACGGTTTTCATCGCCCTCTCGATGTGCCGCGTTTCATGTCCTGTTCCGATTAGTCTCGATGGAGTTGCCCTGCCGATTTACACTTTTCGCGAGCGACCCAAGACAAAGGTAACAGATCTTGGCGGACACAGGCTGGCGGAGGAGTAGGGATCGACTTGATCAGACGATAAGAACCGGCTGGCAGCCGGGTTTAGCATTCAACCTGCGAGACTTTGGCACGGTGTCGGTGCCAAAGGTGGGAAGTGGACCAAAGGTCCGCCTGTTCGGTTCGAGTGAATCTAAAGTTTAGACTTCATCAGTTGTCGGGGCGAGGCGCAAATCCGCTTGTCCGTCATCGCGTTAGTCAGGCAGATTACCAGCCAGATTGCATATCGACTTCCTAGCGTTATAATCACGGCCACATCGTCGCCCCCTGAAATTGGAAAGGAGATTCTCCGGATTTTCTTTCGCCGGAATTGCCGCTGTACAGGACCTTTTCGAGCACGCGGTGCAACGAAAATGACAAAGGTCGCACATTTATCTGTATCGGGAGTTGCACGCCGATCGCTGATCGCGAGGCATTCATGTCGACGCTAAGTTCGGGCGGGTGGCGCGCATTGAGTCCGTATCTGGACAAAGCGCTCGCACTCCCGGAAGACGAACGCGCCATCTGGCTGGAGTCCCTTCGCGCCGAGCAGCCAGAAGTCGCCGAGCAACTTGAGGAAATGCTCGACGAACACTTTGCTGCGCAGCTGGACCGATTTTTGGAACAGGGCCCTCTCGCCGGTGCCGGCCTCGCCGGACAGACCGTGGGGGCGTATCGCTTGATTTCGCCCATCGGGCAAGGCGGAATGGGCACGGTCTGGCTGGCGGAGCGCAGCGACGGACGCTTCGAACGGAAGGCGGCGGTCAAGTTTTTGAGCGCATCACTGGTGGGTCAAGGAGCCGGAGCGAGGTTCCGACGGGAAGGTGCCATTCTCGGGCGCCTTTCGCATCCGAACATCGCCGAGCTTCTGGATGCGGGCGTCTGCGAGACGGGACAGCCGTATCTGGTCCTCGAATACGTGGAGGGCCAACCGATCGATAAGTTTTGCGATAAACGTAATCTGGACGTGCGCTCGAGGATTCGCCTGTTCCTGGACGTGTTGCGCGCCGTGGCGCATGCCCACGCGAACCTGATCGTCCACCGCGATATCAAGCCATCCAACGTGCTGGTGAGCAACGACAGCGTCGTCAAGCTCCTGGATTTCGGTATCGCCAAGTTGCTGGAAGGAGGAGGGCGGCACGGCGCGGCAACCATGCTCACTCTTGAGGCGGGTGGGGCGTTCACGCCGCAGTTCGCCGCGCCAGAGCAGCTCACTGGCGGAGTCATTACGACCGCAACGGACGTCTACGAACTTGCTGTTCTGCTTTATTTGCTGCTCACGGGCCAGCACCCGACCGGCCCCGGGCCGCATTCACCTGCGGACCTGGTGAAGTCCATCGTGGAAACGGACGCGCCGCGTGCCTCGACCGCTACGGACACCGGGGGGCCGGCCGTGGCGGAGAAGCGTGCGACGACGCCAGAAAAACTGCGTCGTCAACTGCGCGGAGATATTGAGGCGATTCTGCTGAAGGGGTTGCGCAAACAACCGGCCGAGCGTTATGTCAGCGCCGATGCGTTTGCGGAAGACTTGCGCCGCTATCTTGACGGCGAGCCGGTGCTCGCTCGACCGGAAAGCAAATGGTACCGCACGAGGAAGTTCCTGGCGCGGCGGCGATGGGCCGTTGCGGCAGTCTCCGCCGTTCTCCTGGCGCTTGCGGTGGGCCTGGGATCCGCCCTGTGGCAGGAGCACATCGCGCGCCGTGAGTCGCGCATTGCCACCTCCATGGAGAAATTCCTGGAGGATATTTTCGTGGCCAACAGTGCGTTCCAGGACGATCCCCTCAAAGCGCGGCAGACCACCGCGCGCGAATTGCTGGACCTCGGCGCACAAAAGATCGACGGGGAGTTGAACGACGTGCCCGAAGCGAAGCTCCGGATGCTGGATACGCTGAGCACCTTGTACTTCGACCTTGGGCTGGGAGATGAGACGGTCAACCTGCGGCGAAAGGCGGTCGACCCGACGCGCAAGAGGTACGGCAACAATTCCGAGGAACTCGCCGGCGCGTTGATCGGCCTGGCAAGCGCGATGCATCAATCTCGCTCTGTGAATGAGAGAGAGGGCGTGTTGCTGGAGGCGAAACGCATCCTGGATCAACGCCGCGACTTCACCTCAAAGCAGCGGGGAACGCTGTCCAACACGCTCGCCCAGCAGTACGAGACCACGGATCTGCCGCGAGCGATCGAGTTCGCGCATCAAGCCGTACAGGTCTATCGAAAGTATCCCGACGATCCCGAGCTTGCCGAAGCGTTGTACCAGTATGGTGTTTTGCTCGCGGATAATGCCCAGCACCGCCAGGCGGAACCGCTGCTGGTCGAAGCGATCCAGGCGTCAGTCAAGGTGAATGGAGATCCTAACGCCACGCTGTCGCGCTTCTATGCCTACCTGGGGCAGACGCAACAGAGCTTGACGGAGTTCGGTCCCGCCGAGACGAGTTTTCGGAAGGCCCTCGAGGTGTCACGAAAGCTCAACGGCGAGGATCACGTGGACACGCTCGAAACGGAATTGCGGCTGGGGATGTTTCTTGGCGGATCGTCACGCACGAAGGAAGGCCTGGAGGATATCGAGCACGCCAAAGACATTCTGCTGCGCACGCGCGGCGCCGACGACCCATTTTTTGCGCCGCAAGTGTTTCTCGAATACGGGCGGTCGCTCGCGTATGACGGACGCCTTGAAGAGAGCCTGACCTACGTTACAAAAGCCGTGGAAAACCGGCGCAAAAACCGGCCGGGCACAAGTTATCTGGGTTCGATGCTGGAGCTCCAGGCCTTCATCTTTACGGAGATGGGACGCTATTCCGAAGCCGTGCGCGCGATGGACGAGGCGGATGGTCTTTTTGCCAAGTCAAAGGTTCCAACTTCCTTCCTGGCAGTGGACAACCGGGCCAGGTACCTGATGATTACCGGGCGCGTTGCGGAAGCGGAGTCCGTTGCGGACAACTTTCATCCTCTCGCACCGGCGGAGGGCGCACTGCCAGCCGATGCACTGAGGCTGCAGACGTTGAAGGCCGACCTGGCTCTGGAGCGTGGCGACGCCGATACCGCGGCTCGGCTCGCTGCACAAGTGATCCAGCAGGTTGCGGCCAGCTCCGTACGGGAATACGTCAAGCCGCTCGAAGCTCGTGCAGCGCTGATCCAGGGTCGCGCGGATTTGAAGCTGGGGCATGCTTCTGAGGCACTCCCGCTGTTGCAACGGTCCGTCGAATTGCGGGAGGCCATCGTGGAACCGATCAGCCCGGGTTTGGCCGTCGGGCAAATTGCGCTCGCCGAGTGCTACCTCGACCTCGGCGAATCCGCACGCGCTGTCGCACTGGCCGATAGTGCCAGGAAAGCTTTGAAGGCACACGCAGAACTTGGGCTTCAGTATCTGCGGCCAATGCAGGAGCTTGAGAAGCGTATCGCGCGCAGTCGGCGACTGATATAAGCGACTTGTAACGAAAGACTTCAGGGCGTTCTTGGAACGCATGATGCGGTCCATCGCGCGTCGAATGGTGGGGTTCGGCTCCCATACGCTTCCGCCAAGCCCTTTCTTTACGCGGTCTTAACCACCGAACGTGACTCCAATTCGGAGGCTGACTCCAATTCAGTGATGTTTCGCCCGATGCGCTGGGAGAACTTCTCAGACGCAACGCGCTCGGCGTCTCCGACGATATGCGCATAGTGCTCCAGCGTCACGTTGGAATCGGCGTGGCGCATGAGCCTGGTGACGACGTGGATCGGAGTGCCGGATTCGAGCAGCTCTGAAGTTACGCCATGCCGGAAGCAGTGAATCCCGACGTGGACGCCTTTCGCAGTTTCAATCCCAAGTTTCGCCATCGCCCGATGAACGCCGTATTTCACAACGTTGTCGGAGAGGAAGGGCTTGCCCTTGGAGTTGATGAAGAGATAGCCGTCTAGGTTCGGCTTGTAGCGTTTGTCGAGCCAGTCGCGCAGATGTTTCGTAAGCAGCTCGGACATGCAGACTGGAGCTGCGCTGTTATCACTCTTCGGGGTACTTTCCTTACGGGTGGCGTAGTCCAGGGCGCCGGTGATGTGAATGAGTTTCCGCCTGAAGTCGAGGCTGCTGACTTTCAGGGCGGTGACTTCGCCGATCCGCAGGCCGCACACCGCGGCGATGAGGAGCATGAGTTTGTAGGGATACACCGCGGCATTGATGACTCGCGCGGCGGTGTCAGCGTCGAAGAAAAAGATCTGAGGTTTGGGTTTTTTGTCAGCGGGGAACACGATGTCCTTTTTTTCGACGTTCGGGATTGCGTAGCCCCACTTTCGGCCAAGGTTCAAGATCGAGCCCAGGGTGCCGTAGACATTCTCCGCGGTCTTCCGGCGATCGACTCGCCGGCCGACTGCGTTCCCTGCTGGCTCCTGCGCTGGAACCCCGACCCGGCGCAGCACTTCCGTAGCGAAGTGCGCCGTGACATCGTGCTTGCTACCACCAAACTCCTGAACGATGCTGGTTTCAGTCACTCTGCCGACTTTCCATCCGCGATACAAATATTCGAAACGTTGTCCGGTGAAGCGCGTCTTGGCCTGATTTCGAAAGATCAAATCATCTTCAGTTAGAGATCCGTAGCGGCCGAGGTCCCAGGCCTTTCGGATTTGGAAGTAGCGCAACAATTCTGCCGACGCGTCCGATCCCAGCGGAACTGCGACCAAAGCATTGAATAGTTCTTTGGCCTTTCCGAAATGCAAATCGACTCTCGCCAGATAGAGAACGCGGAACTCCGAGAGCTGCCGGAAGAGAGGAAGGTAGACTTCGAGATGATGCACGAATTCCGTAAGAGCGGCTTCTGGCCCTTGCAGGTAGGTGAAGGTCACCACAGGCGAAGAGCCGTCACCATGGAGAAACATCGGAAACTTGTCGACGAAATAGCGAAGCGTAGGCTGCGACGTTCGCTGGCCGTGATAGAGCTTGCAGGGTAGAAAGTGACGCGTGGTTTTCAGCTGATCGCAGAAAAAATTGACCTTTTCCGGCTCGGTTTCCAAATACCGATACTGTGGGTTGGAAAGCACAAAATCGAGGATTCCAAGGCGGCGCTGGATGTATTCGATTTCGTGTTGCCGGCGATTGCGGATGTTCTCGCGGTCGATCTGGCGGTAGAGCCGGCGGGAGAATAGGTGGTAGACGACGCCGCTCTTTGGGAAACGTTCGGTGCGGGCATGCTTCTGGGTTTGAAGCTTGTTCCAGAAACTAGTGGTGCGCTCCCCCCAATGGGTGTTGGCGAAGGCGAGGAATTGACGTGCCACGAAGTACCCCGAATGCGTCGCCACGAGGTAGAGAAAGCGAGCTTCCGCTTGGGTGTAGCCGAGGGCCATCAATGCGTCGATATGGACAGGGGCGATGCTCATGGCACTATGATTCGTGCAGCGTTCTCGGATTCGTCGAGCGCACGGCAAGGCCCCGCCGGGCGTACCCTGGCAGGGAAACCGACTTCACGACCTGCTGGCTACCATGCAGCGACACGCAACATAGCGGAGTAACTGACGAAGTGGGAGGGCTCCGGCGAGCCTAGGAAGAAGCGAGCGAGAGCCCCCTCAATATACTAAGAGGCCCAAAGAAAGGAAAAACGCAATCAAGGACAACAAAGCGAGGGCCGATTTCTAGTGCCTATCGGCCATGTAGAGGGACTCGGAAAAGAATGAAGGGGAGGCCTCTGCACCTAGATGTGCCAGAGCCCGCAATTAGGAGACTTTGTCGGTTGTCAACTCTGGCCTCCCTGCTGCACTCGAGTTCATATTCAGGCTGTGAGCACTTTAGCGATACCGCGTTAATCAGAGTTGACTCTGGTCCCAGGTCGAAACGCGTACATTTCCAGGTGCTACAATCAATCTGTTCGCCGACTAGAGCCATCAAAATGAGAGTTACCTGTTCTTTGGCGGTGCTTGGTTTAGTTGCGACGTTGGCTTATGCCGACACGCCAAATGGCGCGAAACGCGACGAGGCGAAAAGAAAAATTGAAGCCTGCCTAAAACGCAACGAAGTCTCCAGTCGACAGTGCAAAAATGTGAACAAGAACCTGCAGACCCTTATAGAAGTCTATTGGCAGGGGGACAAGACGGTCTTGCCGCTCTTGCTACGATTCACATATATGACCAATTTCCTCGCCGACGCTCTGGTGTCTGACCCAGAAGGATTTCTAGCGGTGGTCTCCCAGTTGTCGGAACCTGAGCGTCAGAACGTCGCTTCGGGCATCGCCGGAGCGGTGTACGGAATCTCCCAGCCGCGCTTTGAAGCGGTTCGTACCACTTTGACGCGGGTGTCCGCTTCGTCTCCAAACTACGAAGTTGCACGCCTATGTTTGTTGAGTCTTGAGGTCGAGAACGCCTACTTACTCGCTCACTACTTTCCGCCGCAGGAGTCTGGGGGCCCTCCCGCGAACTTCGTAAGCTGGTTCTCGCGAGACTTATACGCGTTGGAAGAAAAGCCGCTTTGGCCACCATCTCCTGAAAGCAAACAAACATATCGGGTAACTGTTTTCCCCACGTTTACGGTTCCGAAGTCCGTCACTTTGACATTGATGCCAGACGGAACAGGCGAAGTCAGGTTTCGAGCAACGGACCGTGGTCGCTACCATCTGGCGACGAACACGACGCTGAGTATTAGCTCGCAACAAGTTACTGATTTTGCGAACACGTTGAATAGGGTCCGATTTTGGGAACAACCTACGAATGCCACGCAAGCCGGATACAACTTCGACGGGGCCGAGTTTATTTTGGAGGGCGTGCGAGACGGGAGATATCACATCGTGGTTCGCTGGTGTCCGGGGAACTCCGCCTTTGGTGAAGCAGTGCGTGGCTTGCTTCGATTTGGCGACTCTAAGTTCAGCGGCTGTTAGTTTCGTATTTCCAAGTGATGCCTGGTAAGCACTAATCGGAAATCTCATTGTCCGCACCACTAGCCAGGCACTTGGTGCCTGGCTAGTGCAGGTGCGACCGCCGCCCTTACACTCTTCACTCTTGCAGAAGCAATGACGTGCGCTATGGTCGGCCATATAGAAGAAGAAGGATTCAGATGATCGATGACAAGCGGCGTCCAATTGAGGCGGCGGCGTCCATCTGGCGTCCAAAATCGGCCATTTCTAGGTGTGTTTTCATCGGCTCAGCCGCATAAAGGCAATTGAATCATCGAGACTTATGGAGCGGGCGATGGGAATCGAACCCACATTCGAAAGCCGGGAACTTGCGCCGCGTGCCGCCGACACAAGTCAACAATTCCGCAATCCGAGAAACGAGGCACAAAAGAGAGCAGGGAAGCAGTCGGCGATGGATGAGTAAAAGTTTTGTGGGAAAATGAACCGTTCTGACTCCAATTGACTCCAATTGGAACTTGGCGGAAGCTGCAACGTCATCATTCGCCGTGAGTTGGGAGTTGAAGGTTTGAGTCCGACTCCCACACGCTTCCGCCAAACTCCCGTCGATGCTTAGTTTTACTGCAGTGCGGGGCTTGCTACCGTGGCACCCGAACCTGAGGCTGCGTAGCGAATCACACCGGACTGGTCGGAGAAGAACATGCGCTGTCCCGTACTACCTACCGAGACCGGCGTTGCGGTGATCGAGTAACCAACCGAAGGCGTGTTGCCGTCGCTGGTCCACGCAAATTTATATCCGCTCTTCGTCCCCGCGGACAGAATTGCGTCGAGCAAGCAGCCATTCGTCGAGGTGGCGGTGCAAGGGTTTGCACCTCCCAACGCCGCCAGCGTAGCTGGGTAGCCAGCGTTTGGGTAAGTTGATGAAAACTGCAGTGCGGAGGTGTTGATCGTGCGAATCGAACCAACTGCTGACGCCTCATTAGCAGCCATACGCGACCTCAACAGGTTAGGTATTGCGATGGCCGCGATGATCAGAATGATCGCGACGACGATCAATAATTCAATGAGCGAAAAACCACTCTGTTCTCTTGTTCTAGTTCTATCAGGCATGCTTTCACCTCGTGAAACACTATTGTCATGCACGTTGACAACCGTTCCCGACACAACCTCTGACATTTCGTTTTTCTGTTTATTGAGTGATTGCATGGGACTTGAGAACTATTCGCGAATCCTCGCTATGATCAATCGACTCACGCCAATCTACAAGTGACCGATACTGGCTGCTGCGACAGACACAAACAGGCGTTCCTTCGCGAATTGGCAGTTCCAGCGCCAACAGTATTTTCATTTGAGTTTTCTAATACAAATTATCGCTACAAGTATGTTCTTGGTCTAAAAAGTCGCACCATGGTCAACGGCGCTTTTCGCCCAGATACGATCGCCGTGGCGCTGAACAATCCGTTGCACGGTGGCCAAACCTACACCCGTGCGGGCAAACTCACTCATGGAGCGAAGTCGCTGGAACGCACCGAATAGCCGGTCTGCGTAAGCCGGATCGAATCCTGCGCCATCGTCTCGCACGAAATACGTCGGTGTTCCATCTTCGTACATCACGCCGAACTCGATACGCGCGGACGCCCGCTTGGACGTTCCCACGCGTCGAAAGCGTCCTAATATACGGGTATCAAACCTAGACTTTTGTAACGATGATTCTAGTTTGGCTTCAGTCCGTACACATCCAGTTCGCCCGAGACACTGGTTGAGCCAAATGCGCCACCGGCGTTGTTTCCGCGCGTTCCCACATATGCTTTGCCGTTGGCAATGGTCGGAACGGTGAACTTGACGGCGTTTCCGGCAGCGTCTCCGCTAACCATGGAACTGTTCCAGAGGTCGGTTCCGAGATTCGTTGCATCATAGACATGCAGAACGGCCGGGCCGCATCCTGGGGATTGGTTCGTGCAGTAGTTGGTGTTATCCAGAGCCCAGACAACTCCGTTACTCGCGCCCGTGGAGGAGACGGATGGCGAGGCGCCAGGGAACCCATAGCTGGAAGAAGACTGAGACGCAATCGAAGTGTTGAACAGGTTTGTGGAGCTGTTGAAGGAGTAGGAAACGAGAGGTGCATGGATTCCGGCAATGTAGAAAGTGTTGTTCCAGAAGGCGCCGGTGGCAAAAATCCCGTTGCCGATGTTGAAGTGCTGCCAGGCGTTGGAGTCTCCCGATCCACCCATTTTGTCGCCATTCAATAGATAAAGACTACCGTCTTTGCCGCCACCTATGACGAGGTGTTGCAACGTGCCAGACGTTAGATTCAGAACGACGGCCGCACCGCCTGCGCCGAAGTCTTGGTCATTAGCCGCGTCATTTGCCTGGTCAGATGGGGTGAAATACGAAGAAACGCTTAAGCTATCAGACAGCTGAAGGAACGAATCTCCGTAGTCATTGTTTGGGGCGCTTGTGTTCGTCACATCGAATGTGGCGTTACCGGTGATGAGATAGATCTTGCCATTTCCATCGGCCGAAGGTGCAGCGCCACCCATCCAGATGCCGCCGTAATGCACATTGGGAGACACATTCAAGACATTTGTAATGGCCAGGGTTGACGCATTAAATCCGACCACCCAGCCATAATAAGGAGCAGTGTCTTCGTGGGAAGCCCAAGCCACGTAAACGACGCCATTGACAAGAGCCAAGCCGGACCGCTGATTCTGCTGTTGCGCGTTGAAGCTGACTGTTGAGCCACCATCGCCCGTGCCCGGGAAAGTGATGCTGGACGTGATGTTCGCGGGGCCGGCAAATTTCTCGTTGCCCGATGTAATGTCGATGGCATGGAGACGCTGGTAGAAAGACGTGCCACCGGAATTCATGGACTTCGAAACCACGTAAAGGATGTTGGTGGAAGGGTCGATAACAGGAGTACCCGTCACGCCGACTTCGGGTGTGATATCGCCATATCCGCTGCCAACTTTGTTGCCGCTTGGACCGGAAGGCACGGTGGTTTCACCCGAGGTGGCACCGTGCGTAGAGTCAATCAAGTTGGCGTGCCAAAGCTGAACGCAGGGGTTGGCGTCCGCGTCAAAGGCATACAAACTGTCGTGCTGCGTGGCAACGAAGATAACGTTGTGCATTCGGCTGTTGATGGTCAAGTTTGCGACCCACAGAGGCTGTGCATAGACGGCCCCGTCGACCGTGCAGGAGAACAGCTTGCCGAAAGTCGAGGTATTTACACTAGAAGTTGTGAGTGCGTATTCCTGGGAATTGACACCATCGCGGGCCAGATCGTTGTGATAGGTGTAAACGCCTGGGAGACCAGTGACGCCGATGGTCGCCGTTGCTGACTCGATGTTATCGGCTATGCTCGTTGCTGTGATCGTATAAACCCCTGCCGTTGCCGCGCTAAACGATGCCACGGTCGTGGTCTGCCCGGTGAGTGTTCCACCCGCACTCACAGTCCAGGTTACACCGGCAGCGCCAATATCATTTGTTACGCTCGCAGTAAGCTGAATCTGTTGGGTTACGGCGACTCCGCCGAGGCTGGGGCTGAGCGTAACGGAAATCGGCCCTGCTGCGGTCACCGTGAAGCCGACTCCGTTGCTGGGCACCGCACCCACAGTGACCACTACATTCCCGGTCGTCGCCCCACTCGGTACCGGCACCACGATGCTCGTCGCGCTCCAGCTGGTAGGCGTCCCCGCCGTGCCGTTAAACGTTACCGCGCTCGTCTCTTGCGCCGCTCCAAAGTTCGTCCCGGTGATCGTAACCGAGGTGCCCACGGCTCCCGAGTTCGGAGTGAGGCTTGTGATGCCAGGGGTCACCGTGAAGCTAAGGCTGTTGCTCGGTTGACCTGCCACGGTCACAACCACGTTTCCTGTCGTCGCACCGGCTGGCACGGGAGCCACGATGCTCGAAGCACTCCAACTCGTCGGTGTGGCCACGGTCCCGTTGAACGTCACTGTGCTCGTGCCTTGTGTGGTTCCAAAGCTCGTTCCGGTGATCGTGACCGATCTCCCCACGGCTCCCGAGTTCGGAGTAAGGCTCGTGATGCTCGGCGAAACCGTGAAGCTCACGCCGTTGCTGGCTTGACTTCCAACGGTCACAACCACGTTTCCTGTCGTCGCACCGGCTGGCACGGGAGCCACGATGCTCGAAGCACTCCAACTTGTCGGAGTGGCCACGATCCCGTTGAACGTCACCGTGCTCGTCCCTTGTGTCGCTCCAAAGTTCGTTCCCGCGATCGTGACCGAGGTGCCCACGGCTCCCGAGTTCGGATTGAGGCTCGTGATATTCGGATTCGTCGCTGTCGCCGTGAAGCTGAAGCCGTTGCTCAGTTGACCTGCTACGGTCACAACCACGTTTCCCGTCGTCGCACCGGCTGGCACGGGAGCCACGATGCTCGTAGCACTCCAGCTCGTCGGAGTGGCCACGGTCCCGTTGAACGTCACCGTGCTCGTGCCTTGTGTCGCTCCAAAGTTCGTCCCCGTGATCGTGACCGAGGTGCCCACGGTTCCCGAGTTCGGATTGAGGCTTGTGATATTCGGATTCGTCGCTGTCACCGTGAAGCTGACGCCGTTACTCGGTTGACCTGCTACGGTCACAACCACGTTTCCCGTCGTCGCACCGGCTGGCACGGGAGCCACGATGCTCGTAGCACTCCAGCTCGTCGGAGTGGCCACGGTCCCGTTGAACGTCACCGTGCTCGTGCCTTGCGTCGCTCCAAAGTTCGCTCCCGTGATCGTGACCGACGCTCCGGCCAATCCTGAAGTCGGGTTCAGGCTCGTAATGCTCGGCCCAGCGGATGTAACCGTAAAGCTCACTCCATTGCTGGCCACTCCGCCAACCGCCACCACTACATTTCCTGTCGTCGCTCCCGTTGGTACCGTCACAACGATGCTCGTCGCGCCCCAACTCGTGGGAGTGGCCACGGTCCCGTTGAACGTCACTGTGCTCGTACCTTGCGTCGCTCCAAAGTTCGTCCCCGTGATCGTGACCGAGGTGCCCACGGTTCCCGAGTTCGGATTGAGGCTCGTGATATTCGGATTCGTCGCTGTCACCGTGAAGCTGACGCCGTTACTCGGTTGACCTGCCACGGTCACAACCACGTTTCCCGTCGTCGCACCGGCTGGCACGGGAGCCACGATGCTCGTAGCACTCCAACTCGTCGGAGTGGCCACGGTCCCGTTGAACGTCACCGTGCTTGTCCCTTGTGTCGCTCCAAAGTTCGCTCCCGCGATTGTTACCGACGCTCCGGCCAATCCTGAAGTCGGGTTCAGGCTTGTAATGCTCGGCCCAGCGGATGTAACCGTAAAGCTCACTCCATTGCTGGCCACTCCGCCAACCGTCACCACTACATTTCCTGTCGTCGCTCCCGTTGGTACCGTCACAACGATGCTCGTCGCGCCCCAACTCGTGGGAGTGGCCACGGTCCCGTTGAACGTCACTGTGCTCGTGCCTTGCGTCGCTCCAAAGTTCGCTCCCGCGATCGTTACCGACGCTCCGGCTAGTCCTGAAGTCGGATTTAAACTCGTAATACTGGGCGTCGCCGTACCGTCGTTAGGTTTAGGGGAACTCGCAGGCGAGATCAATCCTGCGCAGCCCGCCAAAGTCAGGCAGGCGATAGCGAGGACGCAGAGAACAACAAGGGACAGGCTGGCCTTCTCCGAATTTGCTCGGGTAGCCTTCGTCATGAACATTTTCTTCTTTCCCTTGATGTCGGCGGCCCGCATCCAAGTTGCGGCCGAGCGCGTCCCCACGCACACCAAGGCTACTGGTAGATACTCAAGGGGCGTAACTGGACATCCGGCGAAATAGAGGGCAAGTGTCCTCGTACAACCTTCACTGTCCTTTAGGGCAAGCAAACAGCCCGTTATGCTGGACTGGCTGGACTGAAAAATGGCGAGCTTCTTATAGTGGGGATGCCTAGGAATGTTGATCTGGTTAAGCTGAACGGTTTCGACGTGCGTTAGGGAAGTTCGAAACCCTGAAGCCGCAGCAGTGCCTTCCGGTCGAATGTCAGCGTGCAGGAACAGCCCATTCTCGCACCCAGGGCTCCGATCACGGCGCCGGCGAACGAGCCTTATCCATCTTTCAGTGCGATCATGGCGGTGAAAACCTCCTGCTCGTCCTCCACAACGAGCAGATCGGTTTGCAACATGCGTTCGTCGGCGCCGACGATTTCATGGGGTGTCAGCCCGTAGGCACGCTCGAGGACCCACACGGTCTCGGCCATCGCCACAATGCTGACGAATCCGGGTTTTTCCTCAGCTAGCCGCCGCCGATTATCTCCCTTGCCTTCGGCGACTGTGTTGGGTCGTCTTGGGTGAGATAGCGGTCGCTGCTCGTCCGAGAAGCACCAAACTACTTCTTGGCGGCGGCCTGCATAGCGGCCCTGCGGCCCTGCGCCTCGCGAGTTAAATGGGGGGTAATGCCGATCAGGCGCTCCATTAGCATGAGCTGGCCGCGATGGTGCATTTCATGCTCCTTCACGGAGATCAACAGGTCGAAGCGCGTGCGCGATGCCGGATTACCGCCCGGAGGCATAGCAATCGACTGTCCCAGAAAATCGTCGGACAGGGTCTTTACCCAGGTTTCGAACTCTTCGCCGCCTGAAGTCAGGCGCGCGATAATCTGCGCCTTGGTCATCGTCTCCTGTTCGCTAGCCGCTATGGGTCCAATAAACTCCATGAAGTTGAACCCGACCATTGTCGAAAGCACGTTGTCGCGATGAATCGCCAACGCGAACTTATGAACGTTGGAAATGTGAATCAAGGTCTGCGCGATGGTGCGCGTCCCCTCGACCGCAAGGAAGCCGTACTTGTCTTCGGGAATCTCTTCGGCAATCTTCAGCGTATTGTTGCGGACAGTCCGAAAACTCCCGGCGATGTCCTTGGCTCCATAATAGGTCATAGAGGTTATTGTAGCCGTTTACTGTACTGCCGCTCAAATCTGGGCCATCGAGGAATACGTCCGATATGACTACTTACGTGGGCTAGTCTCCTAGAGCTGTGGTCCTGATCGCAGCTTTAGAGTAGCGCGACCAGGCTCGCCGGCAGGAACGGTGCGCTTTTCGTGAGGTTTTCGGAGTGAACCCTACATCCTGTTTTTGGCGAACATGAAACTCCATCTTCTCAAAGTCAACGTCGGCCCATGACGTCACCAGCTGCGAGCGCAGTTGTCTCCACTGCAAAAAAATTAACCTCAGCACGGTCTTTGCGGGTCAGGCTCTCGGTATCAAGGAAGTCGAAGAAGGCATTTGGCTGGTCAGCTTTATGGAGCACGATCTCGGGTACATCGATCTGGAGGAAAAAACCCTGCAGCCCTTAAACAACCCTTTTGGCCCTAAAGTGTAAACTATGTCTCCGGAACGTTTTGTAAAGGATCTCCGGGCCGGACCTTTGTGCAATGGCGGAGGAGGAGGGATTCGACTTTCCGAAGTATGACAGACTGGATTTGTTGGCACACGTTGGTTCGCTACACTCCCCCTTCTGCAAACACAGCATTTACAAAACGCCCGCATAAACATGCGGTTTTAGCATCTCCTAATTAGCGCCGTTTTTGTAGCAAGCTATCTAGCCATGCCAGCTCTCCAATTTTAGAAGCTCTCCGGCCAGTGCTGTGCACCGTGGTAGATAGCGAGGACCACGATGTCAGCTCTATCGACGGCATAAGCGGCGATGAACGGCGTATTAGAAATGACCAGCTCACGGGTGCCAGGAACCCGCCCAACTCTGCCTGACACGGGGAAAGCGGCAAGTTGTTGAACGCCGTTTACAATCTGCATTGTGATCCGGGCGGCAACGTCCTTGTTATTGGATAAGGTGATGTAATCGTGAGCCTGATCCAGCTGCCGGATCGCCTGCTCAGTCCATTTGATCACTGGCGCGCGCGTCCCGTCCTCTTAAGCCCCTTTAGAACCTGCTCATGGCTCACGACGCGGCCTTTCCGCATCTCTTCCAATCCTTTCCTAACCAACGCGTCTTGGTAGGCATGCAGCTCGATGTAATTGGTGATCGCCTCGTTGATGAGATAGCTGCGCGGACGTTCTTGTGCGGCGGCCAGCGAATCAAGCGCTTCAATCTTTTCAGCGACGGCACGGAAACTGATGGTTTTGTCATTGCTACTCATAATGCCAGAACCATAACACATATTATTGTGTATTACAAATCGATTGGCAACGTCCTCAACTTCACGTAGAATTTCTCGTTTTCAGGAATTTTGTGTTTGTGGCGGAGGAGGAGGGATTCTGCCCGAGCATCCTAAGAAATTCTCAGTGGTGATGGTAAAATCTAACTTCTTTGTTGTCAACGAGCGAAAAGTGGAACGAAAAGTGGAAAAACGGTTTTGCCAGTGTTAGGGGATAATCTGAGGCTTGTATTTTTGTTGGGAGTCTTAGGAAAAGCTTAGGAAGACTCAACGACTTCCGTGGCACTTTCGTTTGAGCGAGCACCAGGCGAAGTTCGCAGCGCGCAGGACTCGAACCAAGCATGCGACTTGGCTGCGAAACTTCAACGCGAAATCGAGCCCCGATAGACAGCACCTGTCTGAGAGACTGTCACAGGAGCGATAGATCCAGCACGCAAGCACGGATCAAATAACCGTCTTTCGAGAGATCAGCCGCCTGCTGGTCAAACTCTTTCTGCGCTTCGGGAAAAGAGTGCTTCGGGCACTGCCATTTCCGCGAATCCTCGTCGCTCCACGATTCGCACGAAAACCATCCCACAAGATAGATTCCGTTCCTACATGCGTTGTTCTTCAAGTATCGATCGCGCAGTTGCGTCTCCATCGCCGAACGTAACTCTCGATGCCAATTTCCCTTCACCTCGATAATCACGTAAGTGCGCTCGTAACTGCCGGCGGACCTACCAGGAATCGTCGCGTCCACGTGAATATCCGTCGACTGCCCCGTACCGTCGCCGATCCCCCGGCGAATTTGCACCTCACGGTTCACGATGACGCCGCGTCCGCTCAAATCATCCCGGAGATGCCGCGCTAGGTAGCTCGACAAATCTTGTTCGTCCTTTGGACTGAACGGGGCGACCGATCCGTTCCACAGATCCTTCACCGCTGGCAACTCGTCGCGCAACCGAACCTGAAGCCGGCCCAACGAACTGAGAATCGCTTCTATCAATTGCTCCGGCGTTTCCACGAATCGTCGGTCACGATTGAGAGCCATCGCGAGAAATTGACGAGGTGAAACCGGCTGCCAAGTCGCGGCTCGCGCCAGCACTCTCGCCTTCTCCAACTGTCTCCCCAGCCACCGATACTGCGGAAACGCCTCCATGATCCGAGAAATAGCATCGCAGGCCGCGAAGTTGCTTCTTCGCTTCAGTTGCTCGAGCAGACTGTCTCGAAACATCACTGCAGTATCGACCGAACTCATTGCACCAGACATTCGGCGACGCTCCACGATGGGATAGTTTTGCACCATCCAGATGAAAAGGTCTGCCAATTGCTCCTCAGTCAAATTTTCCACGAAATTCAGACCACCCGCACGGCCATACGATAAGGACTCAATAACCTGCTTGCCAAATCCATTGTGCCCCACGAAAATCGGCCATATCTTCAGCCATCCTGAATCCGAAGCGGTCATGATCAGCGCCTCAATCGCAGCACGCATGCGATTCCGGCAAGTGTCACGTTCGAGCTCAGACTTGTCGATAAACGACTCCGCTAGGTCGCGCCAGCCGGGAGTTTCATGCTGACCGAGCAAGGAAAATAGACCAGTCACAGTTGCTGGCCTAAGCTTCGGATCAGCCACCTTTCGCAGCATTGCCTCGCCCATCCTGTCATCCCAGCAGGTGTCGATTTCTGTCGACGCAAAAAAATGTCCCGTTCGTTCGTTCTCGGAATCAATGACCCTCTCGATCCACTCGACCATTTCCGCTGGCATGACCGCGTAAGCCCGCTTCAGCAGACGCAATCCAAGTTGCAACTCGTCCTTCTCCATGTTGCCGAAACGAAGTAAGGTTGGCAGCCACTTGCGCCACGCTGCAGCTTCCACTACATTCAACCGGTCCTCGGCGACGACCAACAGAAGACTGAGTGCGTGAAAACCCGTGATGGCCGCGCCGGGTATTGAAGCTGTCTCGATCCAAGTCTCGTTCTTTGGCTCGCCCTCACTCACGTAGCGCACGGCTGCGTTCACGATTCGTTCCTTAGTCGCTGCGTCTGCGGCCTGCCAACCGGGCAGAATAGTGAGGTTGGGCCCCGGCAGCGTCGCGCAGAGGGAGGTTGGCTCCAACGTCAGGTCACATACGAGCGAGACCCATTGTTCCGTCTGGCCGCTCTCGATCCATTCCAGTCTCGTCCTGATTCGCTCGGAAGGCGAGGGATCGAGAATCTGCGGCTGCCTCCGCGCTTTCTGCTGGGCCAGATTGTCACGCAACAGCTGCGCCTCTGGAGAATCAAGCGCAATCGGACCGAACCAAACTCCGTACTGAGCCTTCAACACATTGTTTTGGGAACAGGCGTTCTGCAGCCGTTCAACGGATGCGCGGTCACGGTCGTCGAACACGTGAAAAATAAGTTTTGCTTCAACCTGGACAGACTCCGGTGACTTGCCGTTCAGCACGCGCTCGATGAACCATTCCAAATCGACCGGGAACAGGAGATGGGGATTGAAGGTGATCAGGTGCGGAATTCCTTCGACCCCAAGACGTGGCAGGAGCTCTTGTAAAACCTTTCGCCGCCGTCCGACATCTTCCTGCACCTTCGCTGCAAAACTGCGATCCACACCGCTCACCAAAGAATCGTAAAGCCGCATTCTTGAAAGAATCGCTTCAGCGAATTTCGGTCCTATCTCGGGTTCGTCCAGATGGTTCCACCCCAGCTCAACGATCTCGTCCATGGCCCGATCGAATGATCCAAAGCTCTGCCGGTGTCCCTGCCGCGCAAACCATTCGAGTCCAGCAGGAATGTCGCTAACCTTCATCCTCTGCACAAACGACCCTTCGAGAAAGGAACTGTAGGTACCGGTGAGATCACTTCGCTTGGGCGGGGTAAGTAATGGAAGAATCTCCCGCATCGAAATCTGGTCCGGCCAGAGCGCCCTCAAACCCGAACCTTTCAACTCGTCGTCCGGGTCGTGCCCCGCTTCGCCAAACGCCAACGGACGGAGTCGGCCCTTGCAGTCCGAAGAGCCGAACTCAGCGACAGCCGCAGCGGCTACGGTTCTGAGCCGGGCATCTTCGCGTTGGTCGAGTCCAATGTTCGCCAGCTCTGCACTCACTTCCGCAAGTTCACAGGCCCGCGCTATGTCCACCGCGACCACTCTGGCGTCCGACGGATACGTTTTCTCACGGAGATAAGGGCGCAGTTGCTCGGCGATTCCGTCATGTCTGAGCCTGGGATAGAGCGCGAACAAGTCCCAGCGAAGATGAAAGCCGCGGCCGCTCACGCATTGGTCCAAGATCGACGTGACGAGAACTTTGCGTTGCGCATCCGACAAATTCGCAGCCCCCGAACCAAGCAACGTTTCCGGTTCTGAACCCGCAATCACCTTGAACATCTCCGGGTTCAGAGCCGAAGTCCATGAGGCAAGTTCCCGCAGCTGCGGCACCAGATTCTGGCCCTTGTTCTCCGGGTGAAACAGTAGTGAGCGCAGCTGCTCAAGCGGCATTCCGTGCCGCTTGCAGTAGAGTGCCGCTAGAAATTCCGCGTAAGTCTGGTGCGCCCAGCCGAGGCGGTTTGGACCGCGGGACGAGAACAGCCCTGTGTCCAAAACTTCCCGAACGGCATCGCTCGACACCGCAATCTCATTTGGAGCGCATTCTGTTTCTCCCAGCAATGCCGCTATGGGTACGTCCTCTGGAGGGACACCGCCGGACTCCGTTCCCGTGTACACTGCGTCGCGATTCGCGAACTGCGTCATCGCCGCAATCCGAGCTGCTACGGCCAGCCGCTCCTCCGGGCTCAATTGCCCCACACGTCTCGATCCAATTCGACTTTCGTTCTGCTCTTCGCACAGAATTCTGCAGCCTTCCTCGTAAAGAGTGATTTGATCTGTCGGGAACTCACCGTCACGAAGATAAGTGCTAATGAGAAACTTGAGGGTCACCGGTTTTATGGCTAGCGGTGTGGCGGCGAGTCTCCAGATGCGCTCGAGGAAAACATCCGTATCTCTAATTCCGCTTTGCTCAGCTGCCGTGCGCACATCGATTCGGCGCAGCGGCGCCATCTCGTATGCCTGGAAACCCGCGAACTGGTCGCGAAGGGCCTGTTCAAGAATTCCAGGCCACGGAGCCGTCCTGCATGCAATGCGTAAGCGAAGCCGGTCGACAGGCTGTTTGGGTAATTCATCCACCAGCAATGCCGCAACATTGTCCATACGGATCAGACACTCATCCAAGCTGTCTAAATACACATGCAGCAGGTAGTCCCCCCTGCGCCACTGTTCGAATTCTGCGCCGTCGAACAACGCTTGCATCAGCCGCGCCTCGTCCGCGTAGGACCGCAAATCTATTCGTATGAGCCGTTCGCCGTTCGCACTCACAGTTGGTCGAACATCCTCGCACTGCCGTGCTAGATCCCAGCTCTTCCCGATTCCCGGCTCTCCAAGCAGGGCGACGCAACTCATCTCGTTCATACGTTTCAGCGGGATGAGGTCCGGATTCAGATATCTTGCCCACTCCGAATCCGGGTCGGCCAGGTAGCCACCGTCGGAGAGATTGATGTTCTCTCCACGCACACACCAGAAGCGTTTCCATTCAAACGTGATTCCCATCTTAGGTCTCCATCCGAATCTCAGTCCAAGACCGGGAGTCCGCGAACTCAAATGCCGCAAAGATTTTTTTCCGGCAAATGAGACGCGCTCGGAAGCATCTGCCAGTAAGGACACAAATCTCGAAGTGTCCAATGCCCTCTCTCGACGTCATTCAGCGAGAGCCGCCTTCCTCACGCCCGCTCTCACCCTCTTGGGCGTCGGAGCAACTGCGACAGCGAAGCGGCGCCCTCGCGGTCCAGCAAAGTCTCAAGTTTTGTATCTGCGCGATAGCCAACCGCGAAGTCCTCGCCATATGTTTCGCGCAGCGTGCCAACCAAGGTATCTCCGCGTTTGCGCCGTATCTCTCCGTCGTGATCCTGACATCGTGAATCGAGGTTTACCGGACAGCTTCTTTCGTGTGCCATTTGATCTCCAGCAATTTTGGCCTTGCCATCGGCCTGAAAATGGACTACTATGTGATCGTAGCAAAAAACTAGTCCACTTGCATATACCATATGACTGTTGAACATACAGATAGAACGGGCAGGATTGGAGTCGAAGGTAAAGAACTAGTCCAGCTGGCGCGGCTAGCGATCGCAGGCAAGCGACAAGACCTGGTCTTATATATTCGTCGCCTCGCGAAGCGCTATCGCCTGTCGTTTCCTCAACTTGCGGAGGAACTGACTTCCGTTGTACGACAGGTGCCTGATTCGTCTTCAGTCCTGCGCGGCACCTTTGTCGACGCCATCCCAGTTGACCAGGACTCACGCCTCCAACTCGCGAGACCTGAATATCCGGTTGAACTCGACGTTGAGCCAATCTGGGGCGATCAGGTTCGCTCTGATCTGGAACAAATCGTCATTGAACGCCAAATGGAATTGAAACTTGCCGACGCGGATCTTCACCCCACCAAGTCGGCATTGTTTGTGGGTCCCCCAGGTGTCGGTAAGACGCTTGCTGCGCGGTGGATTGCGAAAAAGCTTAACCGTCCACTGATCGTCTTGGACCTGTCCGCGGTCATGAGCAGTTTCCTCGGAAGAACGGGCAACAACATTCGCAACGTTATGGATTATGCGAAGGGATTGAACTGCGTTTTGCTTCTCGACGAGTTTGACGCAATCGCAAAAAGGCGAGACGACGCTGTTGAAATAGGCGAACTCAAACGATTGGTCACCGTCCTGTTGCAAGAGATTGACGAGTGGCCGTCGCCCGGTCTTTTGCTTGCCGCAACAAACCATCCGGACCTGCTGGATCCTGCAGTGTGGAGGCGATTTGAGTTGATCATCGAATTCCCGATGCCTTCGGAGGGAGAAATTAGACAGGCGATTGAAGTCTTCCTCGAAGGGGAGGCGGAAATGAGTTGGAGCGGTGTCCTCGCAAGGTCTTTTCAAACCGCGTCCTTCGCCGATATCCGCCGCGATCTGCTGCGCGCAAGGCGCAACGCGATCGTGCACGGGCATTCGTCCTTGTTGCCACTCCAGAGAATTGTAAAAGAGCGCGTCCGCAATCTTGACCGGGATAGCAGAGCGGAAATTGCCGTCGATTTGCTTAGCCGTGGACTCTCGCAGCGCGAGGCGCACGAATGGACGGGCGTTAGTCGCGACACAATCCGGAAAGCGGTACAGCAGTAGGTGTTATGGCAGAAGCGAAGAACTATCTGTTCGGCTACGGGGAGCGGCTCAATGAGCCGCTGGAACCCACGGGCAGACCGATGGAAAAATTCCATCCTTATACTGTGCGAGATGCACGAGAGCGGCTCGCGCCTCGGCTGCAGCGAGTTGCAAAGGAAATAGACGAACTGCCCAAGGCCGCCTGCCCCAGAAATGAAGCGGTCGCAGCAGTAAGGCTGCACCCGTCGTATCTTGCGAAGACATTCTTTCCGACCGACCTATTTAGGACCTTGCATCTCGATCCGGTAGGAAGCCGACCCACGCGCATCCGTCCCGAAAAGGGGACTAAGAAACAGACCGCAACGAAGACAAAGGGAGACACGTCGCCAACCTCAACTACGATCGATGTATTTGTGCGCGGAAAGAGAACTGCGTTCGACGAGTGGGCAGACGTCATTCCCGACTGGCCGTCAGACGACGGAGTCATGGAAGAGATCATTCGGATTGAGGACGTACTGTTCGTTCCGCCGCAAGAACGTTTGAGGCCCATGCGCTCGAAGAGCGATGCACCTCTGTTGGAAATTGTGCTGCATCGCGCGGACAGCTATGTACTTGAAGGGTTCCGAGACTATGTCCGTTCCCTAGGATTGCGTCTCGATCTTGATAGACGGATTGTCGTCCAAAATCTTTGTTTTTTGCCCCTGCGGGTGCCTGTCGAGCTACAGGCGGAAATGGCAAAGTTCTCGTTTCTGCGCGTAGCGCGCGAAATGCCAGCCATGCGTGAACTTCGGCCAGCGGCATGGTCTACTCCACTCCGTTCGGCACCGGCATTTAAGGTCGAACTTGCTCATTCCCATCCCATTAATCCGGACCTTCGCGTTGCTGTTTTCGATGGGGGAGTTCCGAAAGGAGTGCTCCCCGAGACCTTGGTTCGTAGAAAAAAGGCCGCCGGAATCGGGACAGCTGTAGCCGAGGCGCAGGGCCACGGCCTCGGCGTAACGTCCGCGCTCCTCTTCGGCTCGCTCATGGACGGTGAAAGGGCCCCGCAGCCCTACGCCGCGGTGGATCACTATCGAGTGATTGACGACAACACCGTCCACGATCCTCAGGGCGAGTACTTTGATGTGATCAATCGAGTGATGGACGTTTTGAAGCAGAACCATTTTGATTTTGTGAATCTGAGTCTCGGCCCGGACCTGCCTATCGAAGACGACGAAGTTCATGTATGGACGGCTTGTCTCGACGCTCACTTCGCAACGGGAAAGACTCTGGTGACAATTGCTGCGGGGAACTCCGGTACAAACGACTGGGAGTCGGGCAATGCGCGAATTCAAGCTCCCAGCGACGGAGTAAATATCCTCTCTGTCGGAGCCGCAGACCGCAATGATAAAAAATGGAAGCGGGCCGCCTATAGCTCGATTGGCCCAGGCCGGCGTCCCGGGTACATCAAGCCCGACGTTTTGGCATTCGGAGGATCAACCACTTCGCCGTTCTGGGTTCTCGACCGAGACAAACCCGGCTATGCTGTGGCGATTCAAGGAACAAGCTTCGCCTCACCGAATGCGCTCCGTGCTGGGCTCGGAGTTCGAGCATATCTCGGCCCGGTCGTGCAGCCAATTGGATTGAAAGCACTGTTGGTCCATCACAGCGACGACGGCGATCACGAAGCACGGGAAGTGGGCTGGGGAAAACTGCCGGTCAGTCTGGACGAACTGATCACTTGCGCCGACGATACGGCTCATGTGCTTTATCAAGGAACAATGGATGCCAGTGGTTACTTGCGGCTACGGGTTCCCCTGCCCGCTGCGGGATTGAAGGGAAAAGTTACGATCGCAGCCACCTTTTGTTATGCGACGGAAGTAGACCCTCAAGACCCCCTGAACTACACGCGGGCGGGCCTCGACATCACCTTCCGTCCGAACCTCGACAAGTTTTCGGAAACTCCGTTCGGCAAATCCAAACAGCCAACTCCGAAAACGTTCTTCTCCTGCAAAGCTTTCGCAAGCGAAGAAGAACTTCGCGTCGATGCACACAAGTGGGAGACCTGTCTCAAAGCTTCTCGCACTTTCTTAGCGTCTGGCTTGAAGGACCCGGTCTTTGATGTCCATTACAACGCCCGCATTGGTGGCGCACAATCGAACCTAGGAAAAGAAATCTCATACGCGCTAGTTGTCACGGTGCATGCGAAACATGTGGTGGATCTTTACAATCGTATCGCTCAACGCTACCGCACGCAGTTGGTGCCCTTGCGTCCGATAATCCGCCTGCCAATCCAGACTTCCTGAAACTGAATTGCTCGTGAGGCTGCACGGCGGAATTGAAGTCTTCAAGGCAACTGTTGTCGAACTTCGCGCGTCGCCGCGTCCAGTCCACGATGATTTCAATCAGCCCTGTCGCAACTGCGCAAACATTTGTGAGAGGGCATTTCTTTCTGGGAGGTCTGGCAGTGTTCCGCTGATGAAACGACCCGTGCTATAAATCTCTCATGCCCAAAATCACTGAGCGGTGGCTCGTCTTCAAATACGTCGGTCGTGAATTCGCGCCGCTGTCGAAACCGTTCACGACAAAGGAACAAGCCGAGAAGGCAAGGCTGAAGTACCCGGAACGCCAGCGCAAGACGATTGGGATCGGCGTGATCCGAACGAACTCCTAAGGCAGCCACTCCGAAAGTAAAGTGAAATCCGTTCCAGAGGCGTGCGATGGAACTGTCCTTCGAGCAAGCCTTCATCGAAGTCTGGCGACAAGCCCTCGTGGAGAACGCCAAGACTGTCCTGCTAGGGTCTGAGCGTTACCCTGTTCGGAGCACTCCCAAACGCGGGTTGCGGCAGGTGGATTTCGTGTTCGAGGGAAAGAGATTCGCGGTCTGGAACAGAACCCCCAGACAAAATCCCGGTGGGCGCAGTTGGCACGGTCAGGTAAGAAGGTGATGCAGTTCCTCAGCGACGAACGCTACGTGGCAAACGTGGTCGATGGGAAAGTGACTCTTTACGGTAGGTGAGGGAGGGAGAGCCGAGGGATGGTCAATTTCCCGACCTTTGTGGGACGCGCACGGCGCTTAGAAAGCCGATTCGACAACGATTTCGCTGCCGGAAGGGGTTGGGGACGGCTGGGGCGTTTCACAGGTGTTGGAGGGGTTTGTAACCAGCTTAGCGGGTGGTTAGCCCAACAGGAAATAAACACAGAGGGGGTAATTAACAGGGTCAGGGCTGGGAATGCTCACGAAGCTTCTTTTTTCAGACCATTGAATAACCAGCCGCCTTCCATGCTTCGACACCTCCCTTTAGCACCTTGGCGTTCGTAAATCCCTGCGCCTGATATTTGGCTGCCTGACCGACAGCGCTCGCTTCGCCGGGTCAACCTCAATAGAAAATGATTTCCTGTGTCTTCGGCAGCGACGCCGCCCGGGACTGCAAGGTGGCGAAGGATATGGACCCGTCCAGATTTAGCATCCGGCATTTCGCCTCGTCCTCATAAGCGCAGACTAGTAGGGCTTGGTTTGCCTTTGTCTTTGCGTACGCTTGTTGCACGCTGATTCGCTTGATGTCCGCCATCTGTCCTCCTTGTGCCATGCGATTATAACGCTGCGAGAATCCACGTGGGAGACATCGGCTCTCCGAAACGGCAGGGCCTTTCCAAACATAACGCGCCGATCTTACTAGTTCGCATTCGTTTAGTGTGCAAGATATGCCAGTATGCTTCAGAACAGCTATACTGCCATTGAATTGGCATATTCGAAGTAGGGATGGAGAGACATGGAATGGAATTTCAGTCTCCGAACATAGCTGCGCTTCGAGAACTCTATGCGCAAAATCCGGTTGCCAAGGCGTTTCTTGACCATGCAGCCCGCCGCGAACGTGATCAGGCCGAAACCAAAGTCGACCGCACTCTCGTTGTCCTCAGAGCAGATGGTCATGATTTCCGTCGCCGCGAAATCATAGATCTCTTTCGGAAACTCCAAGATCAAGGATGCGGTCAGTTCGTTGAAGGCCGCCGGGGGTGGCCGTCCCGGTTTGTGTGGAGCACTAACATAACAAGCATCGGTAAGACAGCCTCAGGAGTATCCGAAGCCCTTGAACCAATCTCGACAGAAGACAGTGTCCTCCAAGAAGGTGTCTCGGATCGACCTTCAGAAAGCAGCACGGCTAGTTCAGAAGAGTCTCAAACCGAGGAACTCGGCGAAGTCGGAGGTACGGGTCTAGAAGAGGAAGACACGGGCGGCGACTTTGAAATCACGGAGCCATTTGATCCAGCTCGCATTCGGGTAGACACAAGACCAATGGTGATTTCCCTTCTTATGGACCGCATAAAAAACAAGGAAATTGACCTCACCCCTGGATTCCAACGAAAGGGGGGTATCTGGAGCACCAAAGCAAAGAGTCAGCTAATCGAGTCTTTGCTAATTCGAATTCCATTACCCGCTTTCTACATGGATGGCGGCGACGAGAGCAAATGGCTAGTCGTGGACGGACTACAACGGCTATCAACATTGAAAAGCTTTGTGATCGACAAGACTCTGCTGCTGAGCGGACTTGAGTTTCTTAAAGAATACGACGGGAAAAAGTTCGACCAACTTCCCCGAAACCTCCAGAGACGCATTTTGGAAACGCAGGTCACTGTGTTTTTGATCCAGGAAAACACACCGCCCGAAGTCAAATTCAATATCTTTAAGAGGATTAATACAGGTGGTTTGCCGCTTTCCAGTCAGGAGATCCGACATGCATTAAATCAGGGCAAAGCCACTGCTTTGCTCCAAGACCTTGCCGAGAGTGCTGAGTTTAAAACGGCCACAAATGAGGGCATTCGCGATGACCGAATGGGTGATAGGGAATGTGTTTTGAGACTGCTGGCGTTCATGGGTACGTCCTATCGGGAATACAGGTCAAAGAACCTTGATGCCTTCCTCAATCAATACATGCTTAGCTTAAATCAACTTTCTGATGCTGAAATCCAAGTTCTGAATGGGAGATTCAAAAAGGCGATGGTTGATTGTTATCGCTTGTTCCGTGATCAAGCGTTCCGCAAGCTGAAAAGAGGAAACCCCCGACGGTCTCCAGTTAACCGCGCGTTGTTTGAAGTCTGGTCGGCAAGTATAGAGACCCTGTCTCCCGCAGATGTCGATCAACTGGAGTCCAAGCGGGAAGACCTGCGGGAACGATTCCTTGTCCTTCTAGAAAACCCCGATTTCGAGGCAGCAATCACCTACGGTACGGGAGATCCAAGGAAGGTCCGGCTGCGTTTTTCGAGAATCGAAGAGATCATCCAGGAAACACTCCAATGATCGACGCGATTAGCCTCACAAATTTCAAGTGCTTCGAGAAGCAGAATGTCATCCTTAAGCCGCTAACGCTGCTTGCTGGTCTTAACAGCTCTGGGAAATCCACGATCATCCAAGCTCTGCTTCTCCTTAGGCAGTCCTTCCTGGAGAATCTCCTGCCTAAAGTCGGTCTGACACTTAATGGCAAGTTGGCTCAATTGGGAACGGCGAAAGATGTGCTCTTTGAGGAAGCTGATAACGACGAGATAGGTTTTGACTTGAGTGACGACCTACCGGCTTATCTTAAGCTTCGGTTCGCTTACCGGGAGGAAAGTGATGTGCTCGCCGTCAACCAAGCTGAAGCCTCGGAGGAGATATGGAAGACAAGCCTATTCCGGGATGAGTTTCAGTATCTTCGCGCCGAGCGTATTGGGCCTCGGACGTCTTTTGGAATGTCAGATTACGAGGTAAGGCACCATCATCAGATGGGCTCGAGCGGTGAATTTGCCGCTCATTTTCTTTCTCTCTTTGGTTCGGAAACCGTTGAGTTGGCTGGGTTGCGCCATCCCTTGGCGACCTCAAACACGCTCCAGTCACAGGTGGAAGCATGGATGACCGAGATAAGTCCAGGGGTGCGTCTGAATGTAAAACGCTACTCTGAGATGGACCTCATGACGTTCAGTGTCGCCTACTCACTTGGACATCAGGTAGCAAGTTCAGAATATCGGCCGACGAATGTTGGTTTTGGCATCACTTACGCCCTACCGATCGTTGTCTCTATACTGTCAGCCCATCCAGGGAGTTTGGTGATTGTCGAGAACCCGGAGGCCCATCTTCACCCTCGCGGCCAGGTCAAAATGGGAGAACTCCTTTCTCTGGCCTCCACGGCTGGCATTCAAGTTCTAATCGAGACTCACAGTGATCATGTCCTCAACGGGATCCGGCTTGCCGTGCACGGGCAAAAAGCTGATCCATCGCGAGTGGCGTTCTACCACAGCAAGTGGGAGCTCGGTGCAAAGTCACCCACTCTCACCCTCCTGCACATCGACAGAAATGGCAGGCTTTCGGATTGGCCGGAAGGCTTCTTCGACGAAGCGGAAAGAAGTTTGGATCAGCTACTCGGCGGTAATTAGAATGCCCGTATTCTTGGTTTTCAATGAACTTTCTACAGATCCGATTGGACCAGACATACCTACCGGCAGGACATATCTCGAAGAGTTCTCGAACATTCTCATCGATCGACGAATCAAGGGAAGAAAAGTTCTGGTTGCTCCACCTTACTTCCTTCAATTGCAAGTCGGTCCCGGATATTCCGTTGGGCGCTGGCTTGGAGAATGCCGCGACCACGATAGACGGGTCCGAATAAAATACCTCCTCGATAGGTATATTAATTATGGAGACTGCAGCGCCGTCGATCACAATGAACCCGGGGAAGTGGAATACAAATATTCCGGTGAACTAGCGCAAGGACTATCAGTCGCCCACTCCATGGACGGACTGGCACTGAGTTTTTGGTCTTGCGAAAAATGGAACACTACTTCGTTAGATCTCGAAAAAAGCTGGATCGGCAATGACGATGTTGAGACTTGTACTCTAAATGTTCCACATGCTTGCCGAACATCGCACCTGGAAGCACACGAAGAATGGTTGCAACGTAAGGAGCCTCCCCCACCCTCAAGTGGCCAACAATTGTGGGATCAGAGAGCATTTCTCTTTCCAAGTCTAGACTTCTGCCATTCGGTGGAGGACCAGATTACCGCTCTTGGTGGAAACCAACCCCGATTTAAGGCGATTCTTCGCGGCCTCTCGGACTTGCAGAAGTATTGCAGCGATTGGAATACTGCAAATTTCGACATACATGGTCTTCTCAATGCTTCCGGAGAAAGTCAACCAACGCTTCAAATGTACAGTGAAGTGAGGACGTTTCTATGCCCAGATGGCGAGCATCGAGTGTTCGAATGGCATTTGAAGCGAGGGGAGACTAGGATTCACTTCGTTGATTTGCCGGCCTCAAAACGAATCCTTGTTGGCTATGCTGGAGATCACCTACCTATTTCGGGGCAGTGACACTCGCATCATAATTCCAGTATGGCAGGCTGTTGGCGAGGTATGCGTCAACTTCGTCTTTAATGACTTTCCTCCCCAGTTGAATGAGGTTTGGTCCCGGAGCCGTGGTCTTGCCGCTTAGCCGCTCATACTCTGCTTGATTGAGCTTTAGCTTACGTTGGTGCTGAGCCTCCAACGCATCCGCGCCGACGGGTATCCACGTGTTGTTGAAATTGAGGAAGTAAGCACCTTCAGCGTGCTTCTCCTCAGTAGCCTTGCCGTTCGCACCTTTCACGATCACGATATTCGGCTTGATTTTTCCGTTGGAGTGAAACGCAGCACATGCGTACCGCCAGCCCTTTCCTTGCAGTTTTACGTACTTGTAGATCGAAAATTTTCCAGCCATAAGAAATTCCTCTGTTTGGCTAATACTGAGATTTGAGGAACTCTTAGGAAATGTCTTAGGAAGGAATCCAACTGAAAGAACTGGCGGAGGAGGAGGGATTCGAACCCCCGAGACCCTTTCGAGTCTAACGGTTTTCAAGACCGCCGCATTTAACCACTCTGCCACTCCTCCACGTTGATTCTATTGCACTTGCAGAAACCAGTGTTGCACATTTTGTTCGCCGTCGGCTTTAGTAGACTTCCTCGATGCAGAGGGGATACATCTACGAAGCGAATGACGCGTGGCACATCCGCTTCCGCTTGAACGGTAAGCAGGTCTCGCGCAAACTGGCGACTACAACGACCAATATCGCACGAAGAGAAGTGTCCGTCCACTGGCCGATGAACTTCTTGACCCTTTGAAATCAAGGCCGGGAGGTCAACGGACCGATGACCCTCCAACAGTACGCGGAGGCGGTGTACTTCCCCAATATCAAGACGAAAAAGAGCCCGTCCACCTAAAAGGGGCTACTTCAGTCTCTACACGAAACAGATTCAGCCGCGCGTCGGTGGACCCAGACTCTCCACGCGTTCGACATTCAACGCATTAGCTTGGTCTTTCAGGTGGCGGAGCTTGGGATGATCGGGAAGCGAACGGCGTACTTCTGCGGAATCGGTCGACACAGCGACCTCCTTTCATCGAAGCCGCCCGTCGTTCGCATGTCGGGCTGAAAGAAGGTTCGCCAAAATCTGTTAACTAAAAGTGGGCTTCTACCCTGTCCGCGAACTGGATGAGTCCTTTACGCGAAAACGATCTCACCAAAAAAAGGCCTGTTTCAACCGTTAGCCTTCCACTGAAAGCAGAGACCGAAACCATCTGGGTCACGGATGTAGAGCTGCTTCATGCCGTATGGCGCAACGTTCGGTTCTTTCAGATCGATTCCCTTGGCACGCAGGTGGGCATACACGGCATCAACGTCGGGAGCTCCAAAGAAAAGTCCTGTGTCGCCGTGCGTAGCCATGCTGCGTGGGTCGGGAGTTGACGGCCGCTTATCGTACTCGTAAGCCGTATTCAGCATAAGATCTACATTATTCAACCTGAGCCAAACCCAGTTGTGGTTTGGCGCAGTCGTGTTCGTGTCCGTTTGAACGATCTCGAACCCCAGGACGCCGCAGTAGAACTTCAATGATCTCGCCATATCGAAGACTTGCAGCAGTGGCGTCATTCCTCGAATATCCATGCTCATGGTATGCCCAATCTCCACCCGACAGGCGAGTGGCGCCTCGCATTGTAATCCGCACCGAGTAATCCGTGAGCCAAAACATAACTCAAGTTCACGAATCGATCTCGTCGCCTCTCGACTCGGCGAGGACCGAGCTTCATCGGTGTAATAATCTCTGCAGTCATTCTCGTTGCCTGCGTTGAGCGCGCAGATATGCTTCGATCTCATCCTTGCCTGCGTGTCGCGCCCAGTCAGCGGGTGCCGCCTGCCAGAGGAGATCCTTCAAATCCAATTCTTTTCGGAGGTGTGAACCATCGTTTGGCCGGAAGAGCAGAATCCGAAGCCTTTCTCCAGCCGGAGGTCACAATCGAAGCCAGACCATTGAACGAGTTTTTCATCAGACGCACTTCGCCTACGTCTACGAAAGCTATGAATCTTGAACCGCCCAGGGATTGAGCAGTAATACACCAGTGGGCTCAAAGTGTTCCGTGTTCCGGGTCATGACGTGAAGGCCATGGCGTCGCGCAGTAGCAGCGATCAGTCCGTCGCATGCGGGAACGATCTTACCGGCTTTCTGCGCGGCGGCTGTGAGTTCTCCCCAGGTATGGCTGGTTTCGAGATCGACGGGAAGGACTCGATCCGCGTAATAGCGTTCGAGGGCCTGCAACCATGCCTGGAGTTCGCGTTTGTTCTTGCTTTCCTTAAGAAGCGCAATCCCTTTGGCGATTTCTCCGATAGATACGACACTGACAAACAGACTATCGCTTTCGAGGGCTTCAACGACACGGCGGACACCGGGATGTCCTTTGGGACGGCGCAATTCGGAAAGCACGCAGGTATCGAGAAGAACTCTCAAAGCTTCGCGTCTCGCATGGGAGAGTCATCGCGGGTAAGATTCAGCCTTTCGAAGCTAGGGCCCTCTCCCATAAGAAATTCCTTGAAATCTGGGCGCTTCCCGGTGAGTTTTTCGTAGTCACGCTCTGCTACGACGACGACAGCATCATCGTGACGTTGGACCCGTTGTGGTCCTTCGGCAAGAGCGCGGGTAAAGAGTTCACTGAAGCGGTTTTTGGCATCTGCAAGTCGCCATTCCATTGGGGCTCCTATGTGGCTAGATTATCTAGCCATATTATAGCCCCTTTGCGCAACTTACTTAACAAATTTCAAGACCGCCGGTTTCAACCGCTCACCCACTCCTCCGCTTGTGATTCTAACGCACCTCTTGGGCGAGTGAGCATTTTGCTGTTGCACAGCCGTTCCTGGCCTTGTTCTTCATCGCAGTCGCGGCTTATTCGAAGCTTTGTTCAGGGGATGATGTTGGGCCGTACTCGTCCGTGAAGACGGTAGACGCTAAAATCTTCGCGGTCTACGGTGAAGATTTTTCGGATGCCCTCACGCTCAGCAACCCTAACAAGTGCCGCATCAGCAAGGTCCATCGGACGGTCGGCGTACTTGCTCATCAGCTCGCGCATTCGAGGAATGTCAGTTAGATCGAGAGGCAGGAGCTGCAACACTCCTCGCGCGAGCATTTCCCAAAGAGCTTCCTGGGCTTTGGGCAAGTCACCTAGCAAGTACATCGCTTCCGTCACTGGAGGCCAAACCGTGACCAAGGGCTCTCGCAACACCTTCAAAGCGGCAACGCACTTCTTGTGATACTGATCGTCCGCATCGACCAAAGCAACAAGCGGCCCAGCATCCACGAGAATCACGGGCGTTTCCGTCGACTCTTCAATAGTTCCCTAAAGCGACGACCGATTTCTGCCGAACGCCCTGGTTTCCCCCCGTTCACAACCCCGATCAAATCAGCCATTGCTTCATAGGGCGCCGCGATCGGCTCTTGCCGTTCCACCCATGCCTCGATCGCTCGCCGAATCACTTCCGAAGTCGAAATTCCCCTTCGGCTGGCTATGCGCGCAATGCGCTGCCGAGTCTTCCTTTCAAGTCTCAATGTCAAAGGAGACGACATAGAAAGTCACCTGACACACTGTACCGTATTACACCTCGTAATACAAGATTAGGTTATCCTATTGACTGTGGTCGGCGGGTTTCAATGCGACCGCGCCGGAAGCTTTGGATGAGTTGCACATTCGGTTGCATACCCGATGCCGAATGTGCCCGGACATCGCAGGGTACCCGACATCCACCATCGCTACACCGACTGAGAATAGCCAGGACGACAGAGGCGGGAGAGATTGAAACCATCGACTGTCACCAAATTGTCACTAAAAGTGGCGCAAAACGAACAAAAACAGAGCAAATCCAGAAAACAGAAATTCTCGCTATCTTGCGACTGGCAAAGGGATTTACTTGAATTTTGTATCAGATAGCGAATCGGCGATTTCATTTTTCAAGACCGCCGGTTTCAACCGCTCACCCACTCCTCCGTTCTTAATTCTAACGTATTCTGCTAGTTAGCGGCCAGTTTGCTACACTGCCGAGCCTTGCTGCTGCATTTTGGTGCAGGGTGTAGCAGATTTGTAGCAGTGCCCGCCAACTTGCGGCCTAACGACCCCGATGTATAACTTCGCCGTTCCGGCCGCGCTCAGGGCGTGGGTCGACCACGTGGTTCGCTGACGCAAAAAAAGTGCCGATTTTGCGGCGAGTTTTTGGCGAAGGAAGTCCCTTTTGTGCCCCTACCTCCTCCACCGAAAATACCCGGGGGTGCGCCGCCCGTAACGCCCGTCAGAATTCAAGCGCCATCAACTCCGGCCATTCCGTTTTGCACTCGCTTTGCATAACAGTTAAGTGCGATAGTAACGCCGCAAGGACTACCTTCCAAGCACAACGTCGATTCCAGAAAGCAGTAACTCCAGCTTTGGGCGCGGAAGTTTTCCAGCCCGCTCTGTTAGGAGATCCTTGTCCACGGTGACGATCTGAGAGACGTTGGCTACAGAATCCTTGGGGAGCCCCGTGAGACGCGCCGAGAGGGTCACATTTCCTGGAGCCGCGCCCCATTTGAGATTGCTGGTCAGCGGAACACAGACAGTTGTGGTGAGGCGGCTCCCATTCAGTGCATCGCATTGGACTACAATCACTGGCCTTCTGAAACCAGGACCGGACCCCGTCGGAGCGGGCAGATCCGCCCACCAGATTTCGCCTTGGGAAATTACCATTCGCTGCGCTCTAAAACGCGACGAGCCGCAGAGGAAACGAACTCGTCTTTCGCAGCGCCCAGCTCGGAGCAAGCCTCATTCATCGCCTCGGTAACACTGTCGGGAGTGTGGCGCGCCAGGTATTCTTTAAGGGCGTCGCTAAAAAGGCGACTGCGGGATCTTTTGGTTTTGCGAGCCAGGCGCTCGGCCGCCTTGAAGACGTCTTCTGGAATAGAAACGGCAGTTTTCATACCCGTAGTATAACTGCACTTTTGACCCAGCGGCAAGTTGATAGCATGGCGGCAGAGCCTCTAAGCAACAGTTCCCCAAAGCGACGACCGATTTCTGCCGAACGCCCTGGTTTCCCCCCCGTCCACAACCCCGATCAAATCAGCCATTGCTTCATAGGGCGCCGCGATCGGCTCTTGCCGTTCCATCCATGCCTCGATCGCTCGCCGAATCACTTCCGAAGTCGAAATTCCCCTTCGGCTGGCTATGCTCGCAATGCGCTGCCGAGACTTCTTCCTTTCAAGTCTCAATGTCAAAGGAGACGACATAGAAAGTCACCTGACACACTGTTGACGGTCGATGTCAGGTTTATGCAGAAGGTGCGGGCTTTTGTCTCAGATGAGCGAGTTCTTCGAGCAATGATTGCCGGTGGGAGTGGGTTTGATGGCATAGGAAGTGGTTGCTGGCGGGCACGGGCAGCCTTTAGATATATGTATTAGCGTCTAGACCTACAGAATAGCTGCTTATACATATGTAGTTGTGGGCCGTGCTTGCATACGTCTTGTTCAACTACTGGCCTTCCCCGCAGAAACAAAGTTGGAGACGGTCACCACAGCCGAAAGCCCGGAACCAGCTGCATGAATTAGATCAGCGAAGGGCCAAGACCGCGGCTGACTTTTGACAGAGTACGTAAAACCAGATGATCTGATAATGCGGTTTTGTGAAGAAAACGAGCATAACCGTGCCCGAGGCTGCGCGTTCGTCATTCAAAATCGGATGGTCCTCAATGGTGCAACGGGATGGGTCGGCATGAAGGAGCAGGCACTTGAGTCCAGTTCAAGCACCTGCTCTTGGGGTGTTTAAGAGGCTATGTCATGGCCAGAGTACCGAAGGACGGGGCACTTGTGAATCGGGTCTTCACTGTATAAAGAATCGACTTGTTTAAAATGGCCTCACGGGGAAAATCCGACAAATCAGAGTTGAGGCAGGAAATTGGCACAAATTCATAAGGCTGAGCTACGTCCAAGAGCGTGAATCGACAGGCGGGAGTTGACCAGATAATTTATGGAACAAAAATCGTCCCTCTTTTGAAAGTTAAAACCGCCACAATAATAACGACGATTAGTGCTGGCACAACATTTAAGAGTTTCATGGCGAGACGGTATCGCTGAGAGGAAATCGTGTCTGTTCAAAATTGCACACAATGGAGCGTTCTGAAAAAAGCCGAAGTCGTGCCGTCTCCTTCACAAAGGCGCCCAGGCGGGGGCTCTCTCCCCGCCGTGTGCGTTTTGTGAATGTGCCAGGGCATCGTACCTCTTGCGTTGCGCTTGCGCGCGTGCCTGTGGCGCTGGTTGCGCATGCCACCTAGAATGAACAAAAGAGCTTGCATCATTCCGCGGCTCACGAACTATGTTTTCGATTCGCAGTGTCTCGGGAGTTCTCCTGCCGTTCGCGGCCTTCTCAGTAGGCTGTAGGCAAGCGCCGCAGCGGAGTACCATACCGCAAGAACCGGCGCGCGCCGTGGCGGGCAGCGCTTCTGTGGCGCCGCAAGCCTCCTTGCCGCAGCGTGAATCGCCAGCGCCAAATTCTCAACAAGTGAGCCAGACGGCGACCCATTCGTCTGGAAAGCCGGAATTTCAAGACGTCGAGGAACGTAAAGGACCATTCACGTTCGGCGGCCAGACGTTCACCGTTGTGGCACACGACAAGCGCTTATCTGGCACGCAAGGCGAGTTTCCGCTGGCGCTCGCGTCATTGGATATTGTTGACGCCGCCGGAGCGGTCCTGCATCACGAAGAGTTTCCCCATCCGGTCGAAAACGGCGAGTTCACGGAGACCTGCTCGGTGAGTGCCAATCCGATTACCGGAAGCAACGGGGCAGGCCTGCTCCTTGACACCGGATGCACGCCGTCCGCCCCGATGAGCGGTGGCCCCTGGCAGATTTTCGGCATTGTGAACGGAAAGCTTTCTCCTATCGGAAAGCCCCTTCACGCGGAAGGTGAAATGGGCGATTTCGTTCCCGGCAAGGTCAATCATATGGGCAACCTCACCCAGATTCTGCCCGACGAACTGAGGATCCGCCTGTTCACCGGCTACTTTTTCGTCTCCGTGCGGGTCCGGGTGAACTGGATGCAAGGCAAGCTGGCGTTGGCGCAGCACTGTCTCTATCAAACCGGCCACGGGATGGCCGAGGGCGGCTGTGAGATGCCCATCGAAGGGGTTGAGCGACATCCAGGAGAACAGGATCTGACTTTCGTGCGGATGTTTACGGAATCCAACGAGCAAATCGGCCCACCGGCCCACGTTGTGGTCAAGAAAGATTCGCGAGTCGAAATCCTCGCCGGAAAGGTCCTGGCGACGTGGGAAGAAGGGGAAGACGGAATCGGGCTCGGAGTAGCCGACGATATCTGGGTAAAAGTCCGCATCGACGGCAAAGAAGGTTGGATTCACAGCGAGGAAGACTTGCAAGCCATCGGCCTCTATCGAGCAGGCTAGCTACTCCATGTGCCCCCTGTCATTTGCTGAACACAAGCCTGAATTGAGAATGACGCCGACCATTGCGGGTGGATGACGGAGCTCGGAATAATCCTATTGGACGGAGGAGCGCGGGTGTAAATCCTTTCTGATTCTTCGCCGCGTGCGTTGGCCTCTCAGCCGTGGTTCCTATTTCGGATAGAACCAGACTTCCATTTGCTGTCTCAGACCAGCGAGTGGTCTTGCACAGAAGATTGAGTTTGTGATCTCCTGCCAGTCTCGAAACTAATCAACGGGAGCATCCGGAGCTTGCGCTCCTTCGCCCAGTCGCGTTAACGGCAAGACCTGGCAGGCCACGCGCCGAAGAAGTTCAGATATTCCTGACTGCTGACGCCACGTATCTGATGCGTAAGGCCACGTCCGATGCACTGATTCCCATTGGTTGGCCACCACTCAGTGAATTGCGTGAGAAAATCGTCGCCAAACACATTCCTGTGTTTTCTTGAGGAGCTTGCTCCCGAGCCCGTGGGGTTTCGGAAAACGATCTCGCCAACTGGAGTGCGAAGTTCGGCAGTCCAGCCATCTTTGTTTCTCTAGTTGAGTGGGCCGATCGCATAATCGCCGAATAGGGTCGCATTGCGGCGAGACGTCTGGTCCCAGTACGAACTTCTCCGGTTGTCCGACTCTCCACTTGTTGATAAGTCCTTTCGAATCAAGAAATCGTTCTGGACAAGTTCCTGGCATTAGCGACGCGTCGAAGACCCAGTTGGGGCTTATCGGGAGTTAGCTATGGCACCCCATCGTCCTCTTGGAGCCGGCGTGTGTCACTACCAGAGGAAACGGGGCGGATCCTCATGCCACGGGGGACCGTTACCACTATCGAACTCGAAGCCGGTAACATTGGGCTTTCCCTCTGGAATGTACAAACGCACGAGGGATTTGGACTCCGCGGCATCGGGCGGGAGCTTTTGCCAACCAGCACTTGTCTGAATATAGATGACATCGGCATTTTCGACGGGAGCGAAGAATTGAAAAGGTGCATCAAGTTGGCGGGACATGATGAGGACTATTCTTCCGGTATTTGTTAATGACGACATGCCCGACACTTGGATATGGCCGGTGATGCCAGCGGAGCGGAGGCGCTGGGTCTCCTGCACAGTCAGATTCTGAGGTGGTGCACTTGGAGTGTCTGGCACAAGAGGAAATCGGCCACTTGGAGGAAGAGGCATGGCGAAGGGTTCAATCGTCAGCGGAGCAGTGCTGGGAGTCCAGAGGGCGAAGATGACCTGGCCGGAGAGACGAACAGCAGGCTTGCCCGAGGTGAAAATGGGGACTGCAGGGTTCACGGCGTGGAGGATCAAGGACGGCACGAAGGGCACCATCAGAGCGACAACTGCCCAATGAATGTGCAATCGCGGCGTGGCGCTTGCTGCGAAGAGTCGCGGCAGAAACAGGGTCCCGAAGGCAAGCGCGTTGAAGATGACTATCGCTAGGAAGATTAGTGGAAACAGAAGGGGGTACGGCTCCAGGTACCACAAATAATGAAAATTATGGACTCCCGCGAGAAGCGCGAGCGCGGGCGCGGTGATTCCGCCAAAAATGCGGATCAGCAATAAACGCAAGCCAATGCGTTGCAATGCCAAGGCGGCCAGGTACAACAGCGCTCCACACAACAGATAGTTGCGCGTTTCCGCCATAGCCCATACCAGCGGCTTGTGTCCGCGCCCACCGAGCGCTTCGAACAACCCCAATAACGCGGCGGGACCCCACACCACGAGGAGGACATATTCTGTGGCAGCTTGCACGCATTGGAGCACCAAACGCCAAGTTGCATTCTTGGGAACTGATGTCATTGTCCGCAAGAGTACCAGACCGGATGTCGGATTCACGCCTGCCAGCGCTGCCGTTGCTTTGAACGTAAACCAGGAGCGTAACTGGCAAACACTGTAATCTCCCGGGACACTCGCGACGGTGAACTCACCTCGGATCGACGACGGCGGCGTCAAATGCCAACAACTCCTGGTAGAACGCGGCTACCGTACATTGAAATCACCCGGTCTTCAATGTCCGGAATTAACTATACTCAGAAGGTACTAGACCGATTATTCGCCATACTTCACACATAGCCTATTTCAGATGAGGCTCAAGTCCTCGTCCAACTCCGGTAAACCCTCTGTGTAAGCGCCCCAGTATTGACGAAGCCCAGGGATCTGCCGAAGCAGAGCCGCGACGATTTCTTTCGCGTCACGCTGGGTTAGGTCGTCGCCAATCCTGAGTTGTCTGCCTTCATACGAAAAGCCAATGCCACTAGGTGTGCGTGACTTCCCATGGCCCTGAGAGTTCTCAAAATGAGGGTTGTAAATTCCTTTTATACTGAACAAGCGGCTGTGAGAAATCCCAAAGAGAATTCGTTTCCAGGTGAGTGCGGAGGCGGTGAACTGCAACTCTTCCTTTCCGCCAAGGTTCCAGAGCCATGCGTACGCCATAAGCATTGTCGCGAGGCCGAAGAAGATGATTGGAAAAATAGACTGAGGTTGCCCGTTGCATACTCCCTTCAATACCAACGTCACCCAAACGGCCACCCAGAGCGGGAAAAAGAGGAGAAACGGGAGGTTGACCCGACGCGCAATCACCACGGTTACTTTGTTAGGCGCGGCCGAAAGAGAGTAGCCCATTGCTTCTTGTCTAGAAATGTAGCGTCTGATTAGCAAAACTTCCAGAAGAAAAGTCGGGTGCTGCGTCAAACTCCTGAGTGAAACCAGATAAATGAAAATGGTCCGAAAACTTCTCCGGTTAGGGCTTATCGGGCGTTGACTGATTTGCGTCGAACAGTTGCTTAGGTGGCGAGTCGGAAGGATACTGACTGCATTGCTTCGAGTCTCCCCGGAACACAAACATTTTGTTAGGCATGGATGAATCTCAGCAGGCTTTGCTAGCGTGCTTATGAAAATGGAGGAAGATACCTTGACGAAAGCCCGCCGCAGGCTGACGGTCCTGTCCGCTATATCTATTATCGTCCTCACCGGACAAGTCGTGCACGCGCAAGACAGGACCAAATTACTAATAGGTTTTTCCTTCCAAGCTATGAAGGGAGAGCGTTGGCAGACGGACCTGAATTCTTTTGAGGTGCGGGCTAAAGAGCTAGGGGCGGAGGTGATCTCCCGGGACGCCGATGGAGACGATGATCGTCAGTTCCAGCAAGTGAAGGACATGATCAAGAAAGGCATCAAAGTGCTGGTTTTATTACCTCACACTAACGCCCAGGCTAGCCGGATGGTGGACGCCGCGAAGACGGCCAATGTGAGCGTGATTAGTTACGATCGCCTGGTCCTGAACAGTGATGTCGACCTCTACGTGAGTTTCGACCGGTTTGAGATCGGCAGGATGCAAGCGGAATATCTGATAAAACTTGCGCCCAAAGGGAATTATGTGCTGATCGCGGGTTCTCCAAATGACGAGGGTGCGAAAACTCTGCATGACGCACAGATGAACGTTCTGCGGCCTTATGTTGATCGAGGCGACATCAAGGTGATCGCTGATGCGTATACCAAAGACTGGCTGCCTTCGGAGGCATACCTTGCCATGTTGAAGGCAATTGATTCCGCGCAGGGCAAGATCACTGCTGTACTCGCTTCCAATGACGGATTGGCCAGCGGCGCGATTCAGGCCCTGCGCGAACGTGATCTCGCAGGCAAAGTGGCGATTTCCGGTCAAGACGCGGATTTGGCCGCTATTATATGCATCGCCCAAGGCACGCAGACGATGACTGTCTACAAGCCCGTCACAAATGAAGCCGCGAGAGCCGCAGAGGAAGCGGTTCGCCTGGCGAAGGGCGAAACAACGCACGCAAATGGCACAACGAACAATGGCAAGATTAAGGTGCCCACCATCATGCTGGAGCCAGTGGTCGTGACTAAGGACAATATCAAAACAACGGTAGTCAAAGACGGATTTCAGACATTAAAAAGCATCAACCGGGGATTGTCTGAAGACCAGCGGATCAAGTAGGACAGTTTCCTCATCCATCCAAAAGAAACTGTTCACGCTCAGCGGCTTTCGTCGTCCTTAACGATGAGATGCAGTCTCATAAATCAACCACACGATAAAGGCAATTACACCCAGGAGAACAGTTGCGAAAATGATTGCGAGAGGCCAGAAAACCCAAGACCATGAGTGTCTTTTTCGGATGTGCTGTATGGCGTTGTGCAACGAGAAAGCGGCAGCGATCCCGCCAAACGGAGTAAGACCGAAGGCGGGCATAAACGCGTCGAGCTCGCCCGGTCCTCTGCATCCATGCCGGAGACAGTAAACAGAAGGCAACAGAATCGATAAGACGTAAACAATCGAAACGAAATACGAAATTGCGACACCCAGCCTGCGTAACATAGCCCCCACGGCTGTGGGGGCTGAGGTTTTCTTACTCAGGTCCGGGTTCACGTTACAATCACTTTCGTTACTCTGGCAGCAAGTGTGGAGCGCCACCTGACACTCTGGATTCAGGGCGAGTCTCTGTAAAGCGCATTGGGTTACGGGGCGACGAATCGTGCAATGCCGTTACCGTCCATTGGATTCAAGTTTCCGGTAATGCCTACACGTTCAAGCGACCGCCGCCAAGCGGCGGCGAGGATAACTGCCGTGTAGCCGGCCGCCAGACCTTGGGATGAAACCTAACCGTCGAACTCACGCTCGCTCGACAGAACGTAGCTCCATTCAATTCCGCATCAGATCTGGCGGCACTTCATTCAGCAATATGTATTGCCGTTCAGTTCCGCTGCTCTGGCCCGTCTCTGCCGATGTAATCGTCATCGACCGCTCCACAAGCAGCACATCACTCAGGATGACGCCCCGGCGAAACGTCGTATAGCCGCTCCACTTCGCCTTTCCCTCGGAGACATCCACCATATAGGTCTTCTTATCCTTCACCAGGGGCAGCTTCTTTACCGCATTAACGGCGTCGCCTTCACCCTCGCCTTCTCTTTCGAGGGTGATGCTGTCGTTCGATGGATCGATAGACACGACCTTCACGACCTGCTTGCCGGCAGGGCCGAGTTCCCAGGGTGCAGGTATCTCAACCTCCCAACTCTGGCCGACATGGAGTTTCCCCTTCGGCGCTCCCCAAAAGAATGGGTTGATGGATACGCCGCTCGCATCCGTGGCAGCAGAGCATTTGCCCTCCCAGCAAAGCGTGCGGCCGCCATCCTTGATGATGTTTTCTCCCATACTCACGGGGTGGCCGTCGTAGAGGAAGCTTGCACTCAGGACAATCTGCTCGGGCGTGACCTGCTGTACTTTATAAAGCCCAGTCCCGCTTACCCTTTTCACCAAAGCATCGAAGCCGTCTATTCGATACGAAATGGTCCGTGAGAAGACGTTTCCGATTTCCTGCGATGGCTGCATCTTTGTCTCAAGACATTTTGAAGCGTCGATGCTTTTGTCATTTGCCCTGCTGGTTGCCGCCAACGCCGCAAATGCACTGATTGAAACGAGCGTGGTCCTCCAAAGTTTATGCACACGTCCTCCATGATCCTGATGCTGCTCCTTTGGACGAACGGGAAATCAAACCGGGAGCAAACCATCGATAAACCCACCCACCCCTTTCCGGTAACGCGTGCTAATCAGGTCCTACTACCGTTGAAGCCAAAACTCCACCGGTATTGAGGTTTCCATGCGAATCGGCGTTGAGCCACAGGAGGCGGGTTTGTAGCGCCATCGTCGAATGGCATCAGATGCCGCTAATTCCAGCCTGGGAGTCGCTCGTTGAATGAGCGTTAGGTGTGAAAGCGTCCCGTCTGTTTCAATCACTGCGTAGAAAACTACTCTCCCTAGTTCGCCATTGGCGCGAGCATCTGCCGGATATTTGGGCTGAACTCGGTTTACCAACTCCGGATTTTGCATGTCGTCGCACTGCGGCCAGAACTCCGAGTTTGCGGGAGATGTAAATGTCGCCGGGGCGCCCTCCGTAATCGGCGTTACGTCCGTCACCGTTGTCGTCACGATAGCCGTTCGGTCGCGGAAGGCTTGCACTTCATACGGAATGCGCTTGTCGCCGAGCTTGTTAAACGCGCTATATTCAACCCGCGAAAAATCTGGGGCGTGCTGATTCTCGGATCTTGGGTATTCAACGCTTAGCAGACTGCCGTTAGCTTCATCAAAACACAGAACACGTTCGGTTCCCGTCGTCCACTTTACCTCAATACACTTCTGCGGAACTCCGTCTTTGTCGCGGGTTTTGACCTTACCAAGGCTTTGCTTGGGCCCAATCTTGAGTACAGTCTTGAAATCTAGCATTGAATCGAGTTGAAAAATGGTTTCGGGTTGAAAACTCACTGTGCTCTGCTGCCAATAGCCTTTTGAATCGTGCACACGAAGGCGCTTGTAGTTTGCGATTTCGAGTTCTTCCCTCCAACGCGAAGGCGATATCCACGTAACCACATATTGTCCGGGGATGGTTTTGCCTTTTGCATCCAAAATCTTAATTTCGGTTCGCAATTTGACGGAGGGTGTGCCCTCACTCCAGAGATCCTGTAATTTACGCGCCTGAGCGAACAGAGACTCGGGACTAACTGTGTCCTCTTTGCCTAGACAGAAAACGCCGCTGGTCATGGCGGCGAAAAACGCCAAAACCAAGTATCTACAAGTGCCTTTTTGCATTTCGCGGCAGATTATATGGGGGATTCGCGGAAAATCAAAACGGAGGCTCACTAGGTCCTGGTTGCCGTCCATCTGGATTTTCAAACGCGGTTACCGGTAAAGTGCCGGCGCGATGTCTGATAGGATTTCTTATGGCCAAGTTCAGATACGAATGGTTTCTGTTCAACTACAAAAAAGGCTATCCCCATAGGATTTCGAAACCATTCAAAACGAAAGCGGGAGCCGAACAAGCGCGGGGAAAATACGCGCCGAAAATGCGGGGCGGCATCGGTGTAGGTATCAGCCAGATTCCAGTCACCACAGCCAAACGGAAACCGAAGCGTAAGTCCTGAGAAAACGCGGTTACCGTCTAAGTGGAATTTCAAGTTACCGGTAATGCGACTATCCAGTTGACCAGTCAAAGAACCACATCCGACGCGCTCGTGCTACGGGTACATCCGCATGTCAAGTGGCAATTTCTCGGTCTACAATCCCTTCACAGGGGAAGAGGAGCTGAAATGAAAAGACTCACGTTGGCTATTTTGGTAGCGACCTCAATTCTCGGATGGAGTGCGTTGCTGGCTCAATCAGTCCCTCCCAAAGTTGTGGCGGAGTTGCCGGGTGGTTCCCTAAAGTGGATACATATTGCGGAAGCCGAGTTTCAACGAAAAGACTTGGACGTGGACAAATACACCGTCTCAGTCGTTGAAGAAAACAATTCTGTAACGGTAACCCTGAGGTCCTTAGATAGCGTTCCAGGAGCAAGGGGGAGCTCGGGGACATACCCGGGATACGTGGTGGAAATCAGCAAGAAGGATTTGAAAGTATTGCGCTCCAACTACGTTCGATAGAGTTATCAGCACTATGTCCACATTGCAATCCGTATGGCCCAAACTTCCGCTTTGACTCGTCAGTGCTTGATAAACGCGCCTTACCAGAGTTTAGAGCAAATGCTGAGCTTGTTCCCTCCGTGCCAACATCCGTGAGACACCGGTAGTACCCTTAATTAATGAGCAGGGCGAGAAAGAAAAAGGAAGAAATGAGTGGCATTTCTCTTGGTGTTCTTTCCTCGGGGGCTTTGGCTGGCGCGG